>Ga0228710_1003127_pt1 | contig 26369 bp, 16 predicted proteins | sample MedpolnodulmetaG_FD_177995 | JGI IMG/M metagenome (GOLD analysis project Ga0228710, IMG submission 177995) | Root nodule microbial communities from Medicago polymorpha collected in Santa Monica, California, United States - pink nodules | ecosystem: Host-associated > Plants > Roots > Nodule... | reverse complement strand
GGGGGGGTGTTGAATTGTGTTTTCAAAAACTTTTCTTTCTAACGTTCTGAAAAACTGAAAGAACACAAGCAATTATACAGGTTTCTTCCACAAACCGGAAGTAGTCATGTCCCCCTTGCACTTCCAAGGAGAGTTCCACTAAAATGTAATATCAGATTACAAGTTGCTCAAACACACAGTAAGAGACTTATCAATGCTCAAGGACAACTCCAAGAGACTTCTATGCTCAATCACACAAGAAAGAGACTTCTCTTAACAATTACAAAGAATTGAAAAAGGTTTTGAATACTTGATATACAATCAGAGGTATTCACAAGACAATACGAACAGAACAAACTCTGTTTTTCTAGACACTTAAGAATTCTAAGATATGAACTTTTGTAAGAATTCTCTAAGTTGTTGATGTGTATAACTTGCAGCGTTTTAGCTCAGAGAGTATTGGTCTTATGTTCTTGTTGTGTTTTTCTCTTTTTCTTCAAGTCTTTATCTCTATTTATAGAGGATTTGAGAGACGTTGAGAACTAGTCGGTACATCAACTTGTCTTGCTTGAAGCTTTGATTCTTCACCATTGATCTTTTGTCTGATTTGATAATTGTCCTATGAAGAACTAATTTCAAATCCATTCCTCTTGAGACGGAACAATGTCTGCAGAAATATTACTGTTATTCTTGTCTTGATGTAGAGACAAGTTGCAGAGATGGTGGTTGTAGAGGCATGCGCAGAGTTAGTGGTTGTACACTTCGTACACTGTATTTTGTCAACTCTGTTAAGCTTCTGGTGAAGTGGCTTCTGATGATATGCTTCTGATAATCTTGCTTCTGATGACCTTGCTTCTGATGACGTGTCTTCAGGAGTGCTTTCTTCAGACGCATTTCTTCAGATGCATTTCTTCAGACGCATTTCTTTCAGACGCTTTAAGCTTCAATAAAAATTTCTTTGTTCTTTGACTTGTTCAATCAAAACCTCTATGAATAGTACTTTGATTAGGATCCTGTACACTTGAACAAATGTTTAGCATATTCAATTGATAATTTTAATACCTTGTTATCATCAAAACTTAAGAGGTGATTTTGTGAAACACCCTTTGTTCCAACAACGATGACATTTTAAGGAAATTGTTTAATATACACAAATTTGTTTACGATTAAACCATGTGCTGCGTAAATGACTAAATTCATTTGCATTATGTATTTATGAGTTGTAGGCATCCTTGTTTATTAATTTTATTAGGTCTGCAGCAACTTAACCTATTTTTTTTCCTCCATTAATCTCTTATTAGGTTTGCAACAACTCAATCCTAAAATTTTGACTCTAAATTTGTATCTTTATTTATTTATTTATTAATTTTATTAGGTCTGCAGCAATTTAACCTAACAAATTCCATCTCAAAAAATGCATCCCACCAATTTCATTCATATCTTATTGCCTTTTTTTTTACAATATTTTGTACACTTATTTAATACTAAAAAAATGGATCGCACCAATTTCATTCCTATCATGTTGCCTTTTTTTTTTACGCTCTCACCTTATTCTCCAAGTTATAATGTTACACATCCAATCAATTAAATTTCATTTATTATGAAGTTGAACTAATTTTTTTTTTAGAGGTGAAGTTGAAGCACTTAGTTTATCACATTTTAGTTTCGATGTTAATTTTGTATTTTTTTGTACACTTATTGATCGACCTATGATCTTACGGGTTAAAAATTATTCATTGATCTCTATTATAGTCGACAAGACCCGTGCGTCGCACGGGTCAAAAGTCTAGTCTTTTATTATCATTTTTCATTTACATATAGGCGGTTTAGATTGATTTATTTTTAGCTTATGCAAAATAACCTAGGTAAACAAATAAGATTTTGTGTATCATATGCATAATATTTTTTTAAAAAAATATATTATGCATAAGCTTGTCAGTGTAGTTCATAAAAAAATCCTATGAAGTTATAGTTTTTGTTATTAAGAACTTATAAATTAACATAAAAAAACTTATTTATTTGTATAAACTATTTTTTCATAAGTTCAAAAATAAATAAATCCAAACATACCTTTACTTTAAAATCCATTATTTGAATACAGCTCTCTAGCTTCATCCGTTTCATTTTTTTTACTGGTTCACATATACTTGTCTTTGATCAATGTTTTCTTTGTCCAATATGTGCATTTGAATATGGAATTGATAAAGGTTTGAATTTTATTTTTATTTTGGTGATTTGATTCTATATTAAAATTTTGGTTGCTATAATTTTTAAATATTATTATCATATCGTGCAGTATACGCATTATTGTCAAAATATTTTTGATTAGTATAATTTTAAAAAATATGTGGTAAGGGATAATGCACAATATGTATAGGGGCCGAAGTTTGAATCCCGGACACGCCACTTATTCATCTTTAAGGTGAATTTCTCTAGCCACGCATTAGTGTTGTAACTTCTTTATAATTTTTGCAACTTTTTCTTCACAATTAAGGGTCGTCGAGTAACCATATGATTACTCTGCGACAAACTCTCTCCATTTCACACTACTTGTCATTTTTTAGGAAATTACACATACCAATAAATCAAATAAATTTTGTTAATTTTGATGGAATTCTTTATGTTGTTTTTATAATACTCTTACCTGTCCTCGTGAGCTTAGCTCAGTTGGTAAGGACAATTCATAAAATATGCAAGGTCCAGGGTTTAAACCTCAGTCACCACAAAAAAAATAATACTTTTACCTATTTATTATTTCTCTCTACAATAAATAGGTAAGGGTATTATTGATAAACTAATAATTAATGTTGTATTGAAACTTAGAAGTGACAAGTAAAGTAAAACAAAATTATTCTCCAAAAGCGTCATGTATTGTGAAACAGAAGGAGTAATAGATTAATTCAGATTATATTTGTGGGTGATGTCTTGTAAATTTATGAAATTTTCTGTTTAAAATTATTTTTTAAATTGTAAAGTAATTTCGGTTTAGTTAGTTAGCCTTGTAAATATTATTCAGGCTCTTGTTTGTACTCAGGTGTTTCTTTCTTAGCACACCTTGTGCTAGAAAGACCTTTTTGTTGTGGTAATATAATTCATTTTAACCACTTCAAAAAAATATATGTTGCGTATATTTGATTCAATTGAAATTTTAAAAAAATGTGGTATGCGATTGTTCATTCGAGCTATTTTGGTCAACCAAAAGGAAGACATAGTTTGGTCGGATAACTACATGCATGTGATGGTAACTATGTGATAATTATTAACTTTTCCATGTGACTAATGAGGATGTCAAAAGACACTCATTATTTGACATGACTTCTTAAGTTTTTCTATGTGGGTAATCAAGATGTCAAAAGACACTCATTATGTCACATGACTTATTGCCAATATTTGATCATTGTATTGAGATTACCGTCTGCAGTTAATTCTTGGCAATCAAAAAATTGTGGATTAATGATGTGTTTGATATCTTGGTGGGTAATGAGGATGACAAAAGACACTTATTATCTGACAATACTTCTTAGGTTTTTCCATGTTGGTAATGAGAATGTCAAAAGACACCCATTATTTAACATGACTTATTATCAATGTTTGATCATTCCGTTGAGAATATCGGTTGCAATTAATTCTTGACAATCAAAAGATTGTGGATTAATGGGGTGCTTGACATATTATTTTTGTCTTCTAATTTACAAATAAAGATAAATTGTGCACTTATATAATTAATTTTTGAGATGCCTACTACTACTGCTACTATTGTTATGTGAGTGTAAACTCATTCAAGTATTTATGAGTTTACATTCACACCTATGATGGTAATCATGTGACGATTATAAGATTTTTTTCGATTGTCATTGTTTTATCATTGAAATGAAATACCACCAGTAGTTGTTATTGTTTAAAGATTTGATTAAGTTATTGATTAAAGACTTGATATTAATGGTGTACTAGATATTTTGGTGAATATATTTCACCACTTTTGTTCTCTTTCGGTGAATAAAGTCATTTGTATCTTCTAAATTAAGTTGATCTAGACCTTATATAAGGATGGTGAAACTTACATTCTCTCACAAATTCAAATAGAGGAATTGGTAGCACGTGAGAATTAGATTCTGAGGTAGTTGGTGTCGCAAAGAAAGGTGTATCCTCAAAGAAAGTAACATCTGCAGAGACTTAAAAGCGATGTGTATATGGACATCAACATCGATACCATTTTTGAACTCTGGAGTACCCCAAAAATACACACTTGACAGCTTGCGGAGACAATTTATCACGATCAGGAGAAAGGTCATGAACAAAACAAGTAGAGCCAAAAACTCGAAGTGGGACAAAATACAAGGGTTCCTTAGGAAACAAGAGAGAATGTGGAATCTCATTATCCAAGACTGATGATGGCATGCGATTGATCAAATAACAGGCTGTGACAACTGCATCATCCCAAAATTTTAAAGGTGAATGAGAATTAATCAACAAGGTTCGAGTTGTATCAACTAGGTGACTTTGTTTCCGCTGGGCGACACCATTTTATTGGGGTGTGTGTAGACAACGAGACTAATGTGTGATACCATGAGAAAAAAATGGGTGGAATTATGCATAAAAGTATTCTTTGACATTCTCACTTCTCAAAACATTATTGTTTTTTCAAATTGAGTCTTTATCTCTAAACAAAAAGTCTTAAATGCACCAAATAATTATGAACGATCCTTCAAAAAGGTTATCCAAGTACATCACGAGAAATCATCGAGGAAAGAAACATAATATTTGTATCTTAAATTAGAGGGCACACGACTATGACCCCAAATATTAGAATGCACAATATAAAAGGCATGCTTGGATCTTTTATTGGTATTGTTGTGAAAAGAGTCCGAACATGTTTTCCAAGCTGACACGGCTTACAATCAAGAGACTTTATATATGAGAGTTGTAGAACCAACACTTTTAATTTATCTAGACTTTGATAACCAAAACGATGATGAATGATATCTAGAGATGCATAAACATTATATACAGTTGGTGAAGGTGATTGAAGGCAATAAAGACCTTGTCGTTCAGAGCTTGCTCCAATTGTATTTGTACTTTGGTCTTGTTTAAAGAGAGAACTGGAAGTAAATTTTATGGAACAATTGAGAGAATGAGTAAGTTTACTGATTGAAATCAAATTGAAAGGGTAGCTAGGTACAAATAACACATAATCTAATGATAGAGATGGCAAAGGTGAAGTTTGACCAAAATCAATAACTTGTTCCTTATAGCCATTAGCAAAGGTAATGTTGTGAGGTATTTCAGGAGGTGACAAGTTATAAATAAGAGACGGGTTACCAACTACATGATCAAAAACACCCGAATCTAAAATCCATGACCCCATAGAGTGAGATAGCCAAACTATAGAATTACTAAAATGAGCCAATATGACTGACGTTGAAACCTCTTAGGCAGCCATCAAATACAAACTAAACGACGGACTAAACAAACCGTAGACCGTTCAACAATAGTGATGAATGTGCATATATACACAGTTGACAAATGTTCACAATCGCAAAGAAACCTTCAAAACCTTTCTCAAATGTTGTCTAGCATTACAGAACCAGTGAAGCAACTGAGAGTTTCAATGCAAACCAACATAAACTGTGAGAAGCCGACACAACAGAAGCGAAAAACTATTGAAACACACCTCAAACATGAGACTGGAAGGGATCCCAAAAGAATCAAGAACAAAAACTATGCCTATTGGAAAAAGCGTCGTCGCAAACAGACAAACAGGTGGCGGCGCTTGGCCCACACACGTCGGTATGGTGGTCAAATGTTGGCGGCGCGTGACAACGCAAGGGGAAGCTTAAGCCGGCACAGTTTCAGGCGATGGAAGATTGGAGGGTTATGATCACAAAGGTGGAGCGCGTGTCACCGAAAGAGACTCTGGTGATGGAACCTTAAAATAAAAAACAGAGCAAAGACCGAACCATAGTGTTATGGTAGCAACTTGAATAATTAAGAATAAATAACTTGTTTATTAGAACGATGTATTCAAACTTATATACAAGAGAGGATCTCTAAAGAAATTTCGTTGACTACTAAAATGTTGACTTTAGAGTTTGCTTGTCCGACTCTAAGTGAATTATTTAGTGTCGGTTTGGCTGACTCTACACGATTTGGTTGACTTTTCAGATGTTGGAAATAATAGCCTCGGCTCATTGTAGAGTCGGACTAAACTCGGCATGACCGACGCTATCTTAGCCTCGGAGTTCATAAATCCGACATTATCCAGTAGCTTCAAGTTTTTTAGCCTGCCCGACTCCGACGCTAATCCAACTCTAATTCAGTGTTAGCGTCAGTTTTAGTCATTAGAGTGGGGTTTTGGCCGACGCTAAAATGATGTTTTCTTGTTGTGAAAAGAAAATAAGGAAACTAAATCAACCATAATAATTGAAGAATAATCAACAAAACTTATCAAGATAGTTTTAATATGACAGCTGATTTTTTTTTAAGCATAAAGACTAAGCATTTCATTAGGCAAATCTGAATAGCAAATACGTGCTTGATGGTAGAATTGGGAACTAGACAACGATGGTCTCACTTTAACTAGGTAGCATAGTTTATGACCTAAGTAACACCAAAGAAGTTAATTGCAAGTCCAAGGTTAAAACCCAAAAGGCTAAAATAAACATAACCACTACTTATTAACATTGGTCTATCAAAACAAAACTTCTAGATTCGTCCCCACCTCTGTTGCACTTACACTTTTGATTGAAGATGTGTTTCGGTGTCCGACACGTGCCGTGTCCGACAATTGTGATTACATTGAATTATGTTTGTGTCAGTGTTGTGTCTGGTATTCGTGCCTGTATCCATGCTTCATAGATCCCCACACAGCTGGTACTTGGTAGTTTTGGTCCTGGGGATTCTAATATGCCAAAAGAAGCTCACAGCAGAACAAGCTTAGCTGTTGAGCCACAGATACTTACAGAACCTACTCTAGGATAACATGAAAATCAGAAGAAACAGAAATTATGGTGTTCACGGCAAAGAGGCAAAATTGTTTCTAATTGCCAAAGCCCAAAACTACTCTATATTCATACAACATTAAAATATACTTCCTCACTAAGTTGAAATTTCAAAAATCTAAGATCCATTTCATTTTTCTGATCTATTAGTTAATAAAATTATTCACATTTCAAAACAGCCACAGGGTAGTCAAATTCAAAGATATCAAACTGATCAATTCATATAAAATTAAGACAAACTACAACTGCATAAGGTAGTTAGCAGAAAAGAAGTAAAACTTACCCAAAGATAACCTTATCAAAATAGATTTCATATGACAGCTGATATTGTTTTTAAGCATGAAGGCTAATTGAATTTTATTAATAATCAAAGGCAAAGCTGAATTACAAATGGATGTTGGATGATAGAATTGGGGACTAGGCAGTAACCAACAATATTGTCATCTTAACTAGGCAGCTCGGGAACTTCATTTGTCCTTCCAGTACTTTCAGTTTCCGTATCGATATCAGTATCTGTATCACTATCAGTGTTCATGTCTTCACTTTCACTGTCAGTGTCACTTTCTTCTTCCAAAAGGTACAGGTAATAGATGCATATCAACGCAGCAATAATAATCTTATTCATACGCATACAACCAAACAGTGGCCTTTGCTTCTGCTTTCGCTCTTCTTCTTCATCATCGTCATTTCTACCACGTTTATTATTAGAGCTAAACAAGCTAGTTGTCATACTTGAAAGTCTGCATTAATGTTTAACTACATTATATTTACATTATTGGAAATTTACATAGAAAAGAGAGTAAATATATCAACACATATATCATTACAATCAAAATAAAAATCTTCAAACACATATCAAGTTTCCTGAGAATTGTATCCACACGGATACAAAGAACAATTTTCACATACACTACATGGCTTGTTACAGAAATTGGAGCAATTGTCACATTTTTATTTTAGGGTTAATTAAGTTAATGGTCTCTATAAATATCTAGAATTTCATTTCTAGTCCTTACAAAAAAAAAATCGTCATTTTAATCATGTAACTTTTTTAACAACCGAAAATGCCGACGGAAAATTGTACAAGGACTAAAAATGCTAACAGAATTTTACAGAGATTAAAAAGTGTGACTTTTTTTTTTAAGATTAAAAACGAAATTCTGAATATTTATAGAGACCATTTTTTTTTGGGTACTAAAAATGCTAAAAATGAATTTTATTTCATTAAAACTTTAATTTATTCACAAGCATGATATTATTATAATAATTTTGAAGAAAAAGAATAGCACAAGTCGGAACAAAAACAAAGAAAATGCTTAAAAATCATGGAATAATAATAGTGATAGTGATAAAACGGAGTTACAAGTGAGGTACGGAAGAGTGTGATCGGAGTAGTATTACCAGCTGTGGAGGAGAACACGCGATTAGGGATTGGAGGAAGCAGTTGTGTTGTAATTGAATTGTGTGAGGGAGGGAGGGAGGAATAAAGGGTTTTTATTTTAGGTTTTATTTCGTTGGTTGGAGGGAATTGAAGGGGGAAAAGCAGAATATTAAAATTTAAGAAATTTGGTTTTCCTTTTTTTTTGTTGGGTATAAGGAAGTCGATTTTTCTTAATGCTCTGTTTGAATTGGTAGAATATAACGAAACGTAATGAAATAAAGTGGAATGGAACAAAAACTCCATTTCACCATTTGGAAATTTTATGACGGAACGGAACACTTTTTATTCCATTGTTTGGAAAGTGGACGAAATGGAATAGATTATGACATTTTTATTTCATTATTACACTTTCTGATTTTTTGAATTTAATTAGTTTAACATGTATGAAGTTTTTCTACTATTTTATCTGAAATGTAAACTAGCATATAAAAAATTCATGGTTTGGCAGAAGAAGTGATACACTTGTTTTTTAATAGACATAAAAATGGGTTTGGCCGATAAAAAGTTAACACATGAAAATGGGTTTTTTAATAAACACATAAGAAACAATAACACATGAAAAATGTAAATTAACATATGATGCTTGTTAATGAGATGACGTGATGCGACGAGTTTTAAGAATCACGAACATGAAATAGGAACAAAGCACATGTGAACACCGAAAGCACTAGGAATACAAGCAATTTAGAATTAGAAAAAACATAGAAAGGAAAAGGAATGGAGAATTGTTTCGCTTATGAAACAAAAATAGGAATAAAAGAGTAATTATTCAATTAAAATGTTCCATTCCATTGCATACATCTCAAATTGGGGGAATAAAAAATTGAAGGAAATGTGGTATGGGATGGAATGTGATATGTCTGGTAAAGATGCAATCACGAGGAAGAAAGATCATCTCATGTTGAGCAACATATTGATGAAGAAGATGCTTCGTTATTGAAGATGTCGCCAGAATTCATGGAAGAAACCCCGTTTTCGGTGAGACAGAAGGGGTGGTACCTGCACATGCGCTCTGAAATGGAAACAAAGTCTCCTTTATATAGGCAAAAGAGATAGTCGTGGGCTTTCGAACCTTATCGGACATTCTCATGTAGTTGGGCCTTGCATAAGTGAATGTGACCTTTTGGCTGGTCGAGAACAGAATGAATTCCATTGTATTCTATACCATTCCATTCATTTTAAACAAATTCAAACAATGGAGCATGACTCTATACCATTCCATTCCATCATATTTCATCAATCCAAACATAGCCTAAAGTTTAGAACACCTATAACAGATACATCTATTTTTGAATGTATACATCATTTATTTATAATTTTTCGATTAAGTATTCAATCTTTTTAACCCAACATTTCTCACAATTTTTTTAAATGGATCTGATTAATCATTTGTAAATAACTTTTTTTTTTGTTAATCTCTATCAATAACTACATATAGCATTACATCTTAAAAAAACCTATATATCATTACAAAAAGTGTGCATCACGCAGAAAGCGAAAATGCCTCACAAATCATCTCTCTTCAATATATGCACTTTTTTTTTTAAATACTATTTAATTTTTAAATTATATTATGGGTCTTGCTAACTAGTGTCCTAAGGGCAATGATTAATGATTCTATTAATAGAAACGTTGTCTTGGAAATACAAGTCTTTACTTTTTTCTTAGCAATAATTACATCATTTTTTGATGCAAACTTACTTATTTTAGTACGTTAACCAATGCCTCAGAGACAATGGTTAACATTCTCCTTATATTATGCACGTTACGCTTTAGATGTCCAATTTTAGGAGGAAGAGGACTGTCTTTAAGAGTCCTACATTCTAATACTATAAAACATGCTTAGAAGGAGAATATATTGTTTTGGTACAATTAAGCAGAGAAGGAGGGTGGTGGGTTGTATAGTTAAACCAAGTAAAAAAAAAGGTCTTATGATATAGGAGAATACCAAATTTGCTTCCTACAGTATACTAATAACAAAATATATTATAACGTTTAGTAAAAAAAAATGATAATATTATAACGTGTGCATGCTGCATGTGAATTCCTTTTTTAAAACTTAAAAACAAACTCTTATTATTGCTTTCTTGCTTTTTCATTTAAAACTCAAATTATTAGACCCACACGTTGATGCGACTCAAATAAAATACATCATTTATATTCAAATTAGATTCACAAAATCAGCACACATATTGATGGTTTTAAATTATTGTGCCAGTTGCACTTACAATATTATCCTTGATATTGCACGGAATAACGAATTAAATTCAACTCTTGCCATTATCAAATTAATGAATTTCAAGAGAGAATTTTAGTATTAGTCTCTTTTTTTTATAAATGAAATCAGTATTAGCCTATTTGTTTCTGCAAGGAATCGTGCGTTGAACTGTGAAACCAAACACACCATTAGTACAACTTAGGAGCCCAAAGGCTATAATATGTGTGAACACTAATTTTATGTTCCCCAATATACCAAATAAAAACTCCAATTTCCCTTCTATCTATCGAAAGAGAGATATAAGTCTCATCAATAAATTAAGGTGATTCTTGTTAGACAATATCTTTTAACAGCTATTAGTTATATAGTCTAAGGGTAGTTTTGTCATTTTATCCTTTCGCGTGTTAGTGTGTAGTATATTTTTTGCTTCTCTTATAATGTTAAAACTTTCTGCATCAGTTGGTGAACAATTTATGTAGATTTATGTATTTTATTTGTATTTACAAACCCTTGAAAATTTGCATGCATAGATCTTAGGTTCTTAGGTCAATTTGGTTTTGTTTTTTTTAGAATGAATGAACCACGTAGAATGGTCTAATATTATGTTTAAGTTGTAATGTTCCACAGATATAATTTTATTGATTCATATAAAATAAAAAGAGTGATCACAAAATGTGAGCAAAAAACATGAGCACACCCAAATTCTACAACATAACTAAAAATGAAAGGAGAGAAGTAACAAATGGTGGACAATAACCCACTCACTTCCAAAATCCCTCACTTCCCTTAAACTTGGTAAAACCATTTTATTCATTACCAACATGATATTAGATATTGATAATACTAATTCCACTTTCCCTTGTAGTGACATTCTTCGAGCAACTAAGTATATGTTGGGATGGACAACCATTTTAGTAAAATCACAATGTTACCGCAATTTTGTAGAAGTTTTAAATTGCAACGTTTATCAAAATCGCGGTGACTTATAGTAATTTTGTTAATCTGATCGTCAATCCAAACATAGACTTAAACCGGAGGTCTATATGACTCAAGAATTTTGTTCCATGATGGTCTACTACTTATATCATCCCACCAAGCACTTACATTTTTCCTCTCCTTAATCAAATAATCTTTTCCCATATTATTAACAATATAATCAGTAAATGGAAGGTGACTCATATCAGCAAGGCTGAAAAAATCACCAGCCAAATACTTGCTCTTTGATAGCCTCTCTTCATAAATGTTCAACACCTTCACCAACTTTGCTTCACTCTCTTCAATTACCTTTGGATCTGGAGTGCCGTCAACTAGTAGTGAGGGAAACAAAACATGAATGATCAAGTTGTAAGCTGGTGGGTTAAAGTTGTGTGCTTCAACTTCTAACCATTGTTCAACAAGACCCTTTTCTTCTACTGTCTTTCCTAGTAACTCAACCCCTTGTGATCTATACTTTTCTGCATAATATCTCATTATTGCCCTAGATTCTGCACAAATAGATGAAAACATAAAAATCCGCAAGGTAATAGTATAAGATTCAATAGGCATGAAAAATGATTTATGATTAGCTCATAATGTAAATTAAATGTTTATGTATTCTTGTTGTATTAAAATTAAGGGTGAGGAACCATTGTGATCCTTGAAAAAAAAATGTAGGACTCAAAATTTATTCTATATAAGAAGAATAAAAGTAAATTTTAATCCTTCCAAAAAATAAGTTGAAAACAATTTAGTCTCGACGTGAACATTGATCTATCTCCAATTTTGTCTGGTAAGAGACCTAACTTATTGCTGTTTATAAATTTTAGAAATTAAAAGTTATTTTTATTTTTCAAGATTAAATTTGATTTCAACCGATCTATGTGTTTACTCTAAAATTAAATTTATTTAGTATATGTTTGATATTACGATAGATTCCAAGAATCATGGTGAACCAAGTTAATTTTGTAAAACGGTGGATCATCGTTATTTTAACAAATCTACAATATAACAAACATCATTTTAAGGGAAGGAACAAAAGATGGAGAAACAAGAAGTAGAAAAACATAACATAGGATCAAGATGTTTAACCATAAAGGGTATATTCTCCATCTTTAATAACAGGAACATTTCCAAAAGGCTGCGGATTATGAACAAAGTACATGAGTCAGAAAATGAAGAATCAAATAAATAAACTTTTTTAGCATAGTACTAAACAAAGATGAACCTGTAATTTGAGGTACTCAGGATCCTTGTGTTCACCCTTCAAGACATTAATAGGGACAACCTCAAATTCGATTTCCTTCTCAACAAGACAAACCAACACACGTTTGGCTGAGGCACAGTGGGGACCATACACCTTCACTACCATGGTTTGATTTCTTTTGAAAAAAATAAATGCTTCAATAAGATAGAAGGGGGATTGCTAACACTCTTAGTTAGTTCAGTTCATTCTTATAGTGTCTCTACTTTTCATCTGAAAATATAGTCAACACAAACAAACAAAACTGAGGTTGAAGGGTAGTCCTCCTGGCTGTGACCCCATGTGAGGGGACGGTTAAATTATTTCTATACAGATAATTTTGTACATAGTTAGTAGATTAATAATCAATTTAATTTGTTAGTTTCCCTAAAAAAAATATCAATTTAACTTGCTAGTTGGTGAGAGTAATATAATTAATGGAGTTGGCCACCTAAAACAGGTTCGCATTTTGTTGTGGTAATTATTATAAGCATATAATCAGTGTTCATTAAATAACTGATGTATTTAGTTTATGGTCAAAATAAGTTATGTGAACAATACACATTATTAAAATGTGGCATGTATTTTAAAACAGAGAGAGTCTAATTAAACTGCCAACTAAGTGGCTTCTGTGAAAGAAAACTTGACCCTCAAACATTTAATTCATATAATGTTTTCTTTTCTGATCTTTTCTAATTTAATGACCTTACTCACTTTCACGTGGCTATTACTCCCTCCGGTCCTTTTTAAAAAAATCAGTATATTCAATACATTGAAATTTATCATATTTGAATTTTTGAAGGAATATGATCGTACCTGATCAGAATAATGACGTCAGGTGCGGCCGTTTTGGCCTCTGGGCATTTGCGTGTTCTGGACGGTGGGGGGTGTGTACATGCAGACACTCTGACGTTCAAGTCAGTTTGAGAGCAAAAAAGGGGGTTTATTGTTAAAGTTAATTGTACATTTAGGGATCGTGTAAAATCTCCTTATTTAGAGAGGAGGTGCAAGAGCCGTTGTAAGGAACACTGTGGCAAGCCTAATAATCATATGTGGCAAGCCTCATTAGTGTTTTTTTTAATGAAAATGAACAAAAAAACTAACTTGCAAACATTTCAAGAGATAAAGGATTTGAGTGGTACCAAAAACAAGATATAAGACGCAAGTGTTACAAATAAATAAGATAAAGGATCACCAAAGTAATTTTACCTAATATTTAAAATAAAACATACATCAAGTGATTCCTAACAATATTCATCTAATATTTTCCAAACAATGTAGATATTTATTCGCTCATTGTGAATATTTTTGCGTGTGCATGTCCATTGGACTTGAGTCCAATTGAACTTGTTTACTTGAGTCCAATTTCTCATATTATACCTTATGTTTACATAAGTGAACACTAACGTTTTGTGAGATCAGATGATATGTGTCGGAAAATATTTTATCCAGTTGTTAATAATAGAGATTAAGTATATGCAACTACAAAAATAGAGATTAAGTGTAGTTTTGTCATTTTAGCCTTTGCTTGTAATGTTATAATTCTTATTTGATATTCTCTCGTTTTTCTTCTCTTACAGTCTGATTGTGGTAACTCTATAACCGATGGTAATCTTTTCCATGGAGATTGATGTATTTATTTGTATTTATTTAACCCTTTAAAATCTGACATGATAGTAGATCTTAAGCCCTTTGTTTTTTTTTTCTTTTGAAATATGATTACATTCAAAAAGAATTTATAATTTTCAAAAGATATATAGTTTTATTGATGGGTCTCGTTAACAAGTGCCTCTAGGGTACTTTTTAAGCATTCTAAATTAAATAATTATTCCACGCAAATATAAAAGTTTCCAAATTCCAATGCACTTTATTACACAAACTTTCACAAAAATTTACCATTTAAAATCCTTAACTAGTGTCCCGGGGGCACCGGTTAACATTTCCCTTTTTTATATTGGATTAAATATGTTTTTTTTGAGAGAGGATTAAATATGTTTTTGGTCCCTATAAATATATAAATTTTTCATTTTAATCCCTTTAAAATTTTACTTCAACTTTTAGTCCCTATAAAATTTTCAATCACTACTTTTGGTCCCTATTTTAAGTTAATTTTTGTATTTTTGAATGAAATTATGCAGAAATATGTAGAATATTATAAAAAAAATATTTTTTTAACAAAACATAAATTAAATATGAATTTTTAACCATAAAAATATAAAAATTCTTATTAAATTCATGTTTTGATAAAAAAATTCTAATTTTTTTGGGAGTTATTCTTGTAATATTATAAATTTTTCTACAAAATTTTATTCAAAAATATGAATTCTACATATGAATTTACTTTAAAGAGGGACCAAAAATGAAGTTGGAAATTTTTTGAGGGACTAAAAAGTGACAAATTTTTTAGAGGGACTAAATCAAAAAATTGACATATTTATAGGGACCAACAACATATTTAACCCTTAATTTTATCTAGTTTTTCCTTCAAAAAAAATATATATCTAGTTTTTTTTTGTCCTGCCTATTTTTTAATTTTTTTTGTGGTGTCCGAGGTTCAAACTCAGACCTTGCATATATTATGCATCAGGGCCGTTCCTAGCATTTTAGAGGCCTTAGGCAAAGTATGAAAAAGGGCCCCTAACATATATTTTTTATTTTAGCTCTTTGTTGTAATTTTATTAGCTCTTCATTCCATTTTTTTCTTTATTTTCACTACCTGATAAATATTTTTTAGGCTAAATCTTAAAATAAATCAAATACTCAATAGAAAGCAAAACAAAACAAAAAAATAGTAAAAGTAGAGAACTGTAGCACATGCAAATCCAAAGTAGATTGAAATTTTAGCATTTGAGAAATATAGTCTAAAATTTTAGCACTTGAGAATAATAGCAAAAAAAAAGTAGGGTGAACCACATGATAATAAGTGTGTCTTAGATGATCTTGCATTCTCAAATTCAATTCTACAATCTTTTCGATCAATCTAAGAAAGTTGACACTATTATATTAATATAATTTTTTTTTATCCTCTAAATAAAAGATTAAAATTGATTTCTCAAGTAGGCTCCTTTTCAACCAAAAATATTGTTTGTTTTGTTAAGAAGATTCTCGCAATTTCTTGGATAATAAATACTGCCAATACTTTTATAATTAGTGAGACACATTATTAAGAATATAGGACCCAAAAAAATCTCATCAATTTCTTGAATAATAAATTTCTTGACACATAATTAGAAGGAACAAAAAAAACTCAACTTTTTTAAAGGGAGTATATATAGCAAATCACTAAAAGGGCCAAAACATAAAACAGATCATCCCATCATCTTTTATTTGACAACTAAGCAGTCAAAGTTTGGGCCTCTTCATGGAATTTGCTAAACATGTCCCCGATAAACTAAGTTTTGCTATATGCACCCCTGCCCTAAATTTTTTTTTGGTTCCCCTACGGGTATGGGTCCTAGGCCGTCGCACCCTCGGCCTAGAGTTCTTCTCTTTACCCAAAAGTTTTTGCTCACTCCCAAGTAAAATGACCAAAATGCCCATACGTGACTTAACATACGCCAGTGTATATTTTACGTGAGTTAACTCACACTAATGTTAACTTGGGCGAGGTTCTGTTGGGCTTATAACAGCACGCAGCACGAGTTAAGTCACACTAGTTCCAAATCTTAGCGTGAGTTAACCCACGTTCCTTTAGCCTGTGGCGTGAGTTAACCCACGCTAGTTCAAAACCACATGTGTCACGTTTTTTGGACGGTGATAAGATGGTTTACCACGTTTTTTTAAAAGTTTTTGACCAACTATAATGGTTTGATAAAACCTAGACTTGCATTTCCCCTATAAATATTCTCCCAACCTTCACCATTTCTCTCATTCTCTCCTTCTACCTTTCTCCTCCTCTTCCTTCTCCGATATGTCTCAAAATCAAGGTGATGTTCAGTTGAAAAATGAGAGTGATAAGAAGAAAGCAAAATCGCCTGTGATATGGCACGAAATCGAATGTGGCGGTTCCGTGAAAAAAGCAATTCGAAGGTGTCGGTGTACAACCAGTCAAGGCTGCGGAGGAGCGGAATGACATGTTATTTCGGTCCTCAACCAAAAGCAGGTGCTCCAGGGACCGTCGAAGACAATCCAATTGAGTTAAGCGACGACAGAGATAATTAAACGTAATGCCTTGTAATAAAGTGGGATGTGTTTATACATTCCTTTCTAATGTAATGGCTTGAATAAATTTGTTTATTAAAATTTGAATACATTCCTTTTAGATTAAAATTGCTTATTAATTTTGAATTTTGCTATTTACGCTAGTGTGACTTAAGTCACGAAGGGACATTTTGGTCATTTCACTTGGGAATGAGCAAAAACTTTTGGGTAAAGAGCATAACTCCCCAGCCTATGCCTAGGGTCGGTTATGCATTGTACTTATCAACTGCTAAGCCCACGTAGACTCATATTTTGTTTTAGTTGCTAAGAAACGTGTTCATATACGAATTGATAAATGTTACATTCGTTTTAGTCATTTATCTCCATCATATCGGAGGAACTAAAATCAGTTTTTTTAGGGAATCAAATATTACTTCATGTTATTTACTTCAAGTAGTTTCCAACAAGTGTGTGACTCTCATCAAATTTTGGAGAAGATTAAAATTATCTCGTGGTAGTTGTTCAAATTTAAAGGAAACAGTTTCAATCATGATTTCAATCATTAGTGGATACAACCTTTCAATATCTTCAGCGGTTGATGTTCTTGTAACTTTGTCCTTTTTCATTATAAGTTCTTTTATTTTGTCACGTGTGCTTTGTGCTTGTTTGTTTATGGGGTAGGTATCATCATACTCATATTATCCTTTCTGATTTTATTTTTTGAATCTGTATTATCCTTTGAGATAATTAGTGTTTGTACTCATGGCGCATTTTGTGGGTTGCATAAACTTAATATATTATTATTTTTGTTTTTAAAGAAGATTTAAAAGCAAGTTGTGAGCTTAACTCAATTGGTAGGGATATTACATGTTATATATTGAGGTTGAAGTTTAAACTCCGAACACCCCACTTCTCCATACTTAAAATGTGTGAGCTCTATTCGTTAGGCTACTTGACAAAAAAAAATCATTATTTTGATTATCCTAGGATCAGGTCACAACTAGGATCGTTTGCTTTTCTTGTGAAAGAATTTTTTTTCTCATCTTTTGGTTTCTTGCTCCCCTTCCAAAATTATCAAATACTCTCGTTCAGATATAGAATCCGAACAATTTTTTGCAGGACTTTGATTATATTTTTTTTGAACAAGCCAAAATGAGATTTAATATTAAACAAAAGTTGTTCACCCCGCACAAGGCGTGCTGAAAGTGATGCACTTAACAATTTACAAAGTCACTGAAAGTGATGGACTTTGATTATATAATATGAATTATGTCGAAACCCATAATTCAAATTATAATTGATATGAAGATCTATGTTGACCATTACACCATCTACATAAAAACTATACATCAATTTTGAAGATAGTATGAATGGTCAGCATTGACCATGATGTCATACCTCACTCCGAAAAGAATCTTCCTAAACCGTCTTGTATTCCCATCCCATCTTCTCTGAAGGGTGCATGAGAGAGGGATGATAGACATTTTTTTCATTCTCCCTCCATCTTCTTGTGCTGCTGATTTAATATTAGATGTATAATATTTTGTTGTAATAAGTGTTATGTTGATGTAAATGTACTATGAATTCTTGATCAAATATTAAATTCTGGTAAAAAGGTCAAACTGAAAGGCGTGTGAGAAGTTAATAACGTAAAAAAGAAATTATCTTAGAATTCTCATTTGGTATTACTAGAGTCTTGACCCGCTTCTTCTTATCTTCTCATTTTCTACTTCTCTTCTCAAGAATTTGATTTGATTGTTGTGGTAAACTCTGGAATCGATGGCGATCAATTTATGCATTTTATTTGTATTTGACCCTCGAGAATATGGCATGATACAGATCTTAGGCCCTTTTTTTTTTTTTTAAGAATGATTGCATCTAGAAGAGTGGGATAATATTGTCTTTAATTTCTAATGTTTGAAAGATACATAAGAGAGTGATTTCAAATTACAAGCTAAAAACATAAGCACGCTCAAATTCAACACAACTAAACTAAGACTAAAAGGATAGAAGTAACAAATTGTGGACAATAATCCACTATCTTCCTAAATCCCTCATTGCCCTTGAAACTTTAGAACCACATTTATTCTTTACCATTATTTTTCCTAAAAACCAAGTGTATGTTTGAGTAATCGATAAGTTTAATAAAATCACAATAACACCGCGATTTTGTTAACCTTTGAAATGTAACATTTACACAATCGTGGTAGCTCACTGTGACTCAGTTAAATCTTATCGTCAATCCAAAGATACACTTAAAGTGGAGGTCTATATAACTCAAGAACTTTGTTCCATGATGGTCTACTACTTATATCATTCCACCAAGCACTAACATACTTCCTATCCTTTATCAAATAATCCTTCCCCATATTATTAACAATATAATCAGTAAATGGAAGGTGACTCATATCAGCAAGGCTGAAGAAATCACCAGCCAAATACTTGCTCTTTGATAGCCTCTCTTCATAAATGTTCAACACCTTCACCAGCTTTGCTTCACTCTCTTCAATCACCTTAGGATCTGGAGTGCCGTCAGCTAGTAGTGCAGGACACAAAACATGACAGGTCAAATTGTATGCTGATGGGTGGAAGTTATGTGCTTCAACTTCTAACCATTGTTCCACAAGACCCTTTTCTTCTATTGTCTTTCCTAGTAACTCAACCCCTTGAGATCTATATTTTTCAGCATAGTATCTCATTATTGCCCTAGATTCTGCACAAATAGATGAAAACACAACGTCAAGTGGTACAAGATTTAATATTTTGACACGTAATTTGTAAACGTGTGGTTCACCATACCAATACCAAATATGTACATGAGAGAAGTAGCAAAAAGGGAGAAACAAACAATAAGTAGAAAAACATATAAGATGGGGGTCAAGATGTTTTAACCATAAAGGGTATAGTCTCCATCTTTTATTACAGGAACAGTTCCAAAAGGCTGCAGATTGTGAACAAAGAACATGCACGAGTTAGAAAATGAATAATTAAATAAATAAACTTTGAAACCTTTTTAGCATATATTAAACAAAGATGAAAGAAAAACAGAAGAGGTGAATTACCTGTAATTTGAGGTACTCAGGTTTCTTGTGTTCACCCTCCAAGACATTAACAGGGACAACCTCAAATTCAATTTTCTTCTCAACAAGACAAACCAGCACTCGTTTGGCTGAGGCGCAGTGGGGACCATACACCTTCACTACCATGGTTTGGTTTCTATTGAAATGCTTAAAGAAGAGATGATAAGGGAGATTATTGAATCTCTTAGTTACTTCACTTCCTTCTTATATCAGTCACTGAGGTTGATCGGTGGAATCTGCTGGGACTCCACGTGGGGCAAGAAGCTGTGAGAGCATTACACGCACGTTTTCTTAGACAAATTGTTTTCTACCGTTATTTGTTGGATAGTTTTTCTTTCTTTCTTTTGTTTGCAAATAATAATTGAGTGGTGATACATGTGGCAATACATCTGCACAAAATTTTGACACAAACAATCTGGACCCCACATAAGTGGATGAATTGATATCCAAATTCTAATTAGAGATTTTGATATTTTCATCCGTTTAGTTAAGACTTATCGATATTTTTAGGTAAGACTTACTTTTTTTTTGTAGTGGTCGGAATTTGAACTCCGAACTTTGCATATATTATACATTGTTTATATCAATTGAGTTAAGTTTACGAGGACTGGTTAAGACTTACTGTCTTATTTGTTGCTTATTATATTTGTTCTATAAAAAAAGATGAATAATCTATTTGTTTAATTTTGTATTACTTTTCTTTATTTTATTTTGAAAGGTACTTTTGTAATGGTACTTTTCTTTATTTAAAATATTAAACAATAATTAAACCAAATTAATTAGTGTAACAAATAAAATCATTTCTTAATCTTTTTCAAAACAAAAATCATTTCTTAATCCAAATAGAGTACGACTCGATTTATTTTAATAACTAGTGGATAAACCCATTATGTTCTTTATTTTAGCAATTAATATATTTGATTTTTGGTCTTCACACGAGATGTAGTGGTGGTGGTTGAAGTGGTGGTGGTGGTTGAAGTGTTGATAAATGTTGATTATCGTTGAGGACTAATTGATGGAAAATTGGCTGGAAGAGTGTTCTAAACACGTAACGTACATTTAAAACCATTGAATTTTTTAGAAATTGACAAAATAGGGATTAGGGAGTGAAGAACGATAAGATAACCCTTGTTGTTGGATCTTGTTTTAGAAAGTAGAGAGGGACGATAGAACGAAACAAAGACAAGATCAAGAGAGACTTATGAGAAGATATCATGCTTGCATGTTTAGTATCAAGATAGCTTTGTTAGAATCGTAATTAACTCGTTGTGGTTTTCAAATTGGCTTTTGCAAAATCATGTTGGTTCATAATTTTGACAAACCACTATAATACCAAAAATGTATATCATTTTTTAGAGTTTAATTTATATTTTTTCGGATTCTTGATGGAATGCTATTTGCTAAGGATTAACATCACAATTTTTTTTCAATCTAACTTTTTAGGAGTTCTTAAAAAAAATTCATCCTGATTTTGACAAACCACGACCCTACCAAACACTACCATTTTTGAGTCTAGTTTTTTATTTTCTCAATCTATTAATGCAATACTGTTTGTTAAGAATCAACATCCCAATTTTTTCCAAACCTAATATCTTAACAACACCAAATATTGATGAAGATAATGAATATGGACCACTAGGATTAAAGTTTTTCAATTATTTTGAATTAAGGAATAATCTTGTAAACAAATTTAAAGAAAAAAGGTCACCGAAGCCAACATTTTGTAACATAAATGATCAAGTTGAGAATCAAAAGATAAAATGACAAATTTAAATCTTTTTTTTTTGAGAGAAGACTAATTTAAATCTTAAAATTTTGTTTGTAGACATAAAATTGACTTGAGCTTACTCACTAGTCTGAAGTGGACTTTAAGAGGATGGCTGAAGTTTTACTTTGATTTAAATCCAGTACATCCGAAGTGCACATACTTTTACATTTGAAAATTGGTTTACAAAAAATCTCAATTCATTATCTCGATTACGAATTTAGAAGAAGATTTTTTGTTGCACGGTTTGGTTCAATGAGTATTTTTATTATGATTAGTGAAAGGATAACAAATGAAGGGGATGGCCTTTTCTTATCTTTATCAACTAAAATGAACCAAGCAATCAAAGAGGACCACTCCAAGCCTTTCAAATCATTGTTTTCCGTACGACTCTAATTGCTTTAACAAGCAACCTTCATCAAAATTCAATGTTGGTAGTATTCCCAATCAAATCTCAGGATATTCAAAGTATGATCAGCAAAAAACTCCACGAGAAAAATCTCAGTCGTTTGATTAACTTCACGATTGCCACTAAATTAATCAAACTGTATTAGCACTTAGATTAATCAAACCACATATATTTTGGGCAGATAGGCAAAAGGGGATGAGGATACCGCTTCAAGCTTCCTATCATGTTCATTGAAAACTTTCATTTCTATTACTTTTCCAGTAAATGAAGGTTCTCCATAATATTTGTTTCCACGAGGATGGAACTGTACTGTCGCAAATAGCCTGATAGTTCTAAGTAAAATCTCAAAATTTCTATAATCAATCAGCATATTGAATGATAAGTTTATTGTAGTCCCTACTCCCTAAATTTGAAAGATTTCTAATATAAGAGGGATAGTTGGTTGGGATGGGTCAATGGACATGTACATATTTCAAAAACACCACTGATCGTGGATGATTTTGTTGCCGAGACTGTTGAGTATCACTCCTCAATCTCCTCAAATGCCACTGGTTTTGCAATAGAAAGTTTCCTGTAAGGTGATAACAACAAATTAAACGGACATTATAAATACATTAAGATATTAAGAATCAACTATTAACAGATATCCAACAATAACACTCAGCTATGCAAAATTCAAACTAATTAAACGGCAAATTCCTCATTAAATTGAAATAACAAGTAGATTTGTCACACACAGACATGTCAAGCAAATGAGCATTCTTTGATGATTTGTAATCATCACAACGTGCTAAACTCGAGTTAAATTTCTAGCCAACATAGATGAACCGTTCATGTTTGAGGATAGCATGAACAGATGTTTTAAGGATACCTCTGAGAGACAAAATTCTCCTCAGACAGTGCTTTATCCAACCTCTCTTCGAATGGTGTAGCATGCCACTTTACCATCTGGTCCTGGAAACAATCAGCACTAATCAGATGCAGAATATTTAGATTTAAATACTCTTTCAAATAGGAAATAATGATTACAAGGCATACCTCCTTGTACTTCTTAGTTGAGTTGGGTATACCATTACCAATGCGCCACTTAGGAGGAGAAATATGAGAATTCTTATCTTCATTCAACTGAGCAGAAACTACCCCAATAATAGGCCTGTCAGCAGATTGCAGGATCTCGCAATCAGCAGTCTCCATTTCCTCGTTTCCACCTTCCATAATGATTGATGCAGGTTTTAACCAAGACGACAAACTTGCTTCCATCTTAGATTCAGTTTCATTTTTGATTTTCTTCAAACCTTTTTCAGGGGCAGGAGTTTGATTTTGATCTCGCTTAATAGAATCACCCAGCTCACTTGAATCTTGCTCAGGGTTAAAAACCTGCTCTTCAAGTAACTTGCTAAGGAAGATATTCTGACCTGGGTTGCAATTTGGATAGATGAACTGGGACCGAACACGATGCTTACCATTGCATAAATCTTCTAATGATGTAGGGTACACAGTTCCAGGTGTTTGCATATCATCAAATAACTTCAATGGGGTAGGATAAGGTGATTGTTTACATGCACTTTGGCTATCTGGTGACTTGTTTTTCTTCATATGCCAATCATCTGGCGGGCTTTGATAAGACACCAAGTCTCTTTCACATTTAAAACGTACGGATTTGTTCTGCTTCTGAGTGTCTGTGGCTGGCCAAGGTGTAACTGAAGCTTCATTCTTTCTAGTCTTATATGCAGTATGAACACTCCTTGTCCAACTCCCTTCCACATAGTCAGGAGAGTCATGTTGAGTTCCTTGTGCCTTGAAGACAAAGCTGCAAAAGAAATTAAGATCTCAGGTTCTAGTTCTATAACTTCTATGTCATATAAAAACAGAAGTTTTAACCACCGAAATACATCCAGTCAAAAACAAAAAAACACCACCAAAATACATCTCTACCATTCATATCCATTTTGAAAATACCAAAACAGAAAGAGACAGATAAACCATTTGAAGGGTACCTGCTAGGTGTGTGATCAAAAGAATCTGTGCTATCCCCCAATTCTTGGCAAATTTTGATGGGAGTTGGTGGGTCAACTGGCTGGACATTCAGCTGAAGTTTCTCAACAGATGTATTGGGAAGCCAGGAATGAAACCTTAAAGGGTCAGAATCACTACCGCAAACAGGTGACACTTTCAGTTTTGCAGATGTTTTGCGTATTTCAGCAGGTGTTCCTGCTATTGCACCACAAGCTTTAAGAAACTTGACCTGCAAAATGAGTGACTTAGAAGTACTTAAGAAATAATATGTGTTGCATAGATACAATTTTTGGCAATGCAAATGAAACAGCATATATAAGTTGAGGATAGCTTTTCCTAAAAATACATAACACAGTAGTAATGACTTGTAACATTTCAAAATTGAAGAAAAGAAAGCTAAGTGAGGGTCCTAGATTACTCATTATTCCATTGTTTTCATTTGAATCTCGTAAGGTTTATAAAATAAATTTGAATTGCTCTCAGAAAGGAATCAAAGGATATATACTAAAACTCACAAGATATATACCAAAATTCACCCCTGTCCATGAACAAGTCATAGAAATGCAGACTATAATAAAATTTACAAATCAGTTTGCATATTCATTTACGCATGTTGATACCAGGGTTTTAAATAAAGGTTCACAATATGATTTGAGCCGCGGCAAAATAGTTTTTGATTTTGCCTAGACTACAATGCAATTACATTTGAAGTCGCATCGATTACATAATTTACATATCAAGGATTGTGATAATCACTATTACTGCAATTTTTATTTAAAACCCTAGTAGCCAAAGTCACTAGTAGACTGCTATTTAAAACCCTCGTAGACAAATGCAACTTTTATCACGACTGATTTTTAAAACCCTAGTAGACAAATGGCATGTTTGGATTGACTTATTTGAACTTATCTACTGACATAAGTTTTGTGAGACTGTTTGGCACAACTTATCAAAACAGCTTAAGATAATGTTGATAAGTTGTTTTCAGCTTATTTTCATAAGTTCAACAAGATATCTTATGAAAACAGCATACAACTTACGCGAAAACAATTTACTTTATTTTATCTTTTTCTATAGAAATAGCTTATACATAAGCGCTTATCATGATAAACACTTGTGCTATAAGCTTATCCAAACAGGGCTAAATTCACTACAGGAAAAATTCAGTATGAAGTATGAACAAACACCTCATCTCTAAGTCCCTTATCATAATCCTGAGTCCCCACATCAGCGTTCCGTGCTAAACCTTCTTTCTCTTCTGAAAAACCAAAACACAAATCACTATATAACCACTAAAAAAATCAAAACAAAAACAAAAAGCTGAAAAACAAATTAACAGAAAAATACCTTTTGATACTATAGATGACAAACGATTCCTAGAAATCAACACATCCTGCTTTACATCATCAACATTTTTAATTAATAATAATTTTCATCATAAACCTAATATTCGATAATTTTTTAAATCATGCATAATTTCCACAATTTCTTGCAAATTACAATATCAAAATCAGCTGAAAATGAGAAATTCGAAATTGAAAGAAGAACATGAAAATCTTGGAAAAATGTTGAGGGAGAGAGAGTTACAGCGGTGGAGCGAGGAGGATTTGAAACGAAAAGAGGTGGAGGAGGGTGGCGATTATCGTCTCTGTTTCCGAAGAAACACCGCATAGCTGCTTTAACGGAACGGAAGAAGAATCGTAACAGAAAACCTAATCCACGTTTCACAAGCCACAACATATCACGATGATTTTGCAATGTGATTTTCTTTCTTCTGTTTTCAGTTCGTTTCAAAATGGAGAAAGAATAGAGCATTCAAGAAATGTTTTATTTTACGTTACTACTCAATGTTTTGAATTTTCAACTATGAGGGGGAAATTAAAATCATATTGTAACGTCTCATTTGGATATCACAATTTCACAAAAACCACAAAAACTTTAATAACACAAAATGAATATACATTTTTTTTAGGGAATTAATATTCATTATTATATTATAATAGTAATCTCTTAAAAAAATATTGTTATATTGTCGATAAAAATCAAATCCACGACGATTCATGTATGTTTAACTCAATTGATAAAGATATTGTATAATATATATA
>Ga0228710_1003126_pt1 | contig 26370 bp, 24 predicted proteins | sample MedpolnodulmetaG_FD_177995 | JGI IMG/M metagenome (GOLD analysis project Ga0228710, IMG submission 177995) | Root nodule microbial communities from Medicago polymorpha collected in Santa Monica, California, United States - pink nodules | ecosystem: Host-associated > Plants > Roots > Nodule... | reverse complement strand
GAAAAGATGGTTTTTTAAAAAAAAAAAAAGATTAAATAGAATAAAAGTTTGTCTTTTTTGCTTACATTTAGGGACAAAGAAAGTGAGTTATTTTTGCTTACATTTTGGGACGGAGGGAGTATATATATAAAGAGAGAGATGTTTCGACATAAAATCCATTTCTCAGCCAGCCTCGACTATTGCAACCTTTTGTAGTTGTTAGTTCTTGACATGGTAATATAGCCGGTTCATCTATGTTGTTAATAGAGCTACAATCGTGAAGCAGAAATGACCTCTGGTGCAACGCTTTTTGCTGATCTGCAGTCAGCAGTTGCGATGCTCCCGAATAAATAAATATTAGAATTGTGGCTATCCCGCTACACAGCTATCCTAGTATTGGGGTCGGCCGCTATCCAATATTTACTACACAACTCCTCATTGAAGAAATGAATATTCAAAAACTTAACGATTACCTGCTACTTCTATATTTTGTATAAATGTTTAAAATGAAATTTGACTATCGCTTTAGTGATAAAGGTGTGCTAGAGTTTAGCCACATATAATATTTTGATCTCTTAATTAAATATCTTTTTGGCAAAATACTTTGAAATTTATACAACACAAATATTAAATACTAATGGTTGTTATTCTGTATATTGATAGTGTGCGAATTATTTGTCACATTGATTTTAAGAACCTGTTTTATTATGATGTTCAGGTTTCTCAATATCTGCGAAGTAAAAAATGGGATACAAGAGTTGCAGCTGCTCATGCAATTGGCTCTATTGCTGATAATGTTAAGCACATAAGCTTGAATGAACTTATTGCTTCTGTTGTAACAAAAATGTCCGAGAGTGGGATATCTTGCAGTGTTGATGATCTGTGTGCATGGCCTTATTTACAAGCAAAAATTACAGGAAGCTCATTTAGAAGGTTGTTCAATCAATACAATTGTTGAGTTTTTTTTTTTTTTTTTCCTTTCTTTCTCCAAAATAGAAAAAATGACAGAACCAGGAACATAAAAAATTGTCAGTGCGGCATGGGCTGCCTAATCCTCTTCAGATAAAAATTGTAAATCTCTTGAAACAGCAGGGGGAAGAACACCAAAGAGAATTATAAACAAAATCATATGAAAGTTGCAGCTTTATGCTCAATGCTGAGACACCAAAAAGTTGCATAACTTGAACAGTGTCACTAAGTTATAGTTCCGTATTCTCTTACCAAACCTTTATATTGAACCATGAAAAGCTGTTACAAAGTAAAATACACCAATCGTTCACTATGAACTGAAAAGTCAGTGTTTCATATTGTTTGTGAATAGTTTTTCCCCTCTTTATTACATTGAACATAACTTCTGAAATATTTACTTCATGAATTTTACCCCTTGACAGCTTTGATATGAATAAGGTGCTTGAATTTGGAGCTTTATTAGCATCAGGAGGACAGGTAAAATAATATCTCGTTACAATGTCAATCTTATATTTAATGTATTTTTTAAAGTCAAAGTACTCTACACATACATACCCAATATATTACTAAATATCCCTGATTTGTTGAGCTTGTATTCTTGCATTTCTAAAAGTTTCATATTAGTTGTTTTTCTTTATTGGTATATAGTCTTCGTTGTTTAAAAGCTGGAAGAAAAGGAGTTTTAAAAAAAAAAGCTGGAAGAAAAGTATTGTCTGGGACCGAACAACTAAGTTCTTTTTGACAAAACGTAACGATGCATAGGAAATTATGATGTCAAATAATCATACAAGTTGAATAAGATTTTACTCTACTTTCCATGTCAAAGGTAGAAAGGCTGGATGAACAAAGAAACAGAAAGGACAAAAAAAATCAAATTATAGAAAACACATTTAGAAGTTGGGGGACTCCAAACTTGGAATGTGGAACAATCCTAATATCCACCTTGTAAAACTGTTATGGTGCTATATCGTGCTCTTCCTCCTAACCATTGACCTAGCTAGACTTGGTCGCCATATTGAATTATATTGATTCATCAGAAAATGATTGAGCAACAAAGGACAACACACGTTGCACAACACAAAAGAGTTCCACACACTGCACTCACAATTTCCATTAGTGATTATTTTTAACATACTCAGCTGTTGTAGGGCAGGGCATTAGGACTTTTTTGGGGATAATTGTTTAATTGGCAATTAAGTTCTAAATTCTATGAAGTGTGTACAAGCCTTCTAATCTATGCGTAGATTGTAGAACGAGCAAATGTTTTTCCAAGAACTTTCCTTGGGTCCTAGTAAATCTTGAATTTAATATGCAGCAAACACTATTTTTGTTAGGACAGTAGCTAGTCCTGTTTTAACTGAATTTCAAACTTGCGTGGATTAGTATTATAGCTGAATTTGGTATATACTCCATAATGCCAAATTAGGAGTAGATTTGAATCGGGTCAGTTGAAATCGTTTTTACATTGCAATTGTTGTGCAGAAACTGGTTTACGTTCTTCATACTTCGTATAGCCAAAGAGCTATTATGAATTCCTTTTGAAGTTTTCACTTCTTTTGATTGTATGTGCGTTTTTCCATAGACAATTTATGACTTGTTCCATTTCAGGAATATGATATTGCAAGTGACAATATAAAGAACCCGAAGGAGCGATTGGTTCGCCAGAAGCAAAATCTTCGACGTCGGTTAGGTTAGTAAGATTAATTCAAGCTATAATATCTTAATGTTGGTGATCGCTCAACATTTATGAGTTATGTTAGAAAATCGCGGTTGAGCCTAACACAACCTCACAAAACCGGCTTGTGAGGTGAAGATTGCCCCCACTTATAAACAAATGTTCATGCCATATTTTGTCCGATGTGGGACTTTTTAACACCCCCCTTCACGACCAGCACTATTGGTGGGCTTGTTGGTTCATGGACATAAATGGTGTGTGGCCGGATAACAGAAACCTGGTGGTAAGTGATCCAATGGATCTTGGAGAGGCTTTGATACCATGTCGAATAAGAGAGAAAAGAGAGACTGATGTCGTAAATCCGCAAGTGCACGATTTACCGAAGTAGTAATAAAGAGTTATCGTTCCGACAGGGAGTTGTGTATTTGATTCACTTTTAAACAATGATTAGATGAAAGTTCAAAGGTTAAAAGTTGGATTTTTGTTGTTTTGAAAATAATAATAATAAAAGCGCCTTGGGATTATTGGTTCATCTTGATGTCAAATCCTTCATAAACCAAACCCTAAACCTAAATCTCATGTTGGATCTATTTCTAAAGACAAGTTTCTCTTTGGCTTTTCATATCTCCTTTCGGTCTCAATGAATGTATTTCAATAGCAACGACGCCTATTCTCATGGTTGATTTCTATTGAAACCCTTTAAGAACGAAACTTTAATGTCTCAAGGTTTGCTAGACTATTCTCATGTTTTGCAATCTTTGTTTAATTTCACTTGTTCCAATATCAAACTTCATCCTTCAATCATTCCCTTGATATTTGTGATGATGAAATAACAACTATTAAACTTCACCTTTCGGTCCTTCGATTAATACTTGTTATTTCATTAGAAAAACGGTGAAATAGATTAGAAAATAGATTTACATAAGATTAGGGTTCTAGGCTTGGTTTGATAGGGATTAGGTCATTAGACTCATCCTTACAAAACTGGCTTGTAAGGTGAGGATTGCCCCTCTTTATAAACTCTCATCAAGAGTCTCATCTATCTGATGTGGGACTTGGGTTTTTCCCAATACACCCCCTCACGCCCAACACTCTTTGGGCTTGGTGCGTGAATAGGTAGATGGCCCTTGAATTTGACAAGCTCTGATACCATGTTGAAATTGGGGCCTAACTCATCCTTATAAAACCGGCTTGTAAGGTGAGGATTGCCCCTCTTTATAAACTCTCATCAAGAGTCTCATCTATCTGATGTGGGACTTGGGTTTTCCCCAATAAATAACAAGAAAATAAAGAAGAACTTTTATTCAAAGAAATAATTGTCACTTAGAATTCCCAAGAACAAAAGATGAATAGATATGTCTGCTAGCTGCTGTATTTATAGCCTAAAACTAACTTAAGCCCCAAGAAATAAATCACTAGAATGTTCCACAAGGCAACCCATGGGCTTTAGGTCAGAAATATAACTAAAAAGGCAGCTGGAACATTGGCACGGCCGTGCCAGCCTTGTAACAAAAGCAGCAAAAGGGAAGTTGGGTATCGAGCACGGCCGTGCCACCACAGGCACGGGCCATGCCCAGCTCTCTGGAAAATGGCACTCTTTTGAACTTTGGAGGCACAACCACACCATTGTTAGGCACGACCGTGCCTGCAATTTTTGCACAAGATCTTCATACTTTTGGTGCCAATCAGCTCTAAATCCCCTTTCTTTTGCTCCAAGACTCAATCTTTCATATATTTATTCCTAAAATTAAATAACAAGCAATTGAAGTAAAATAGTTCTAGAAAGTAAATAAAAACACATAAAATATAAATAAAATAAACTAAAATAACCACTTAAAAACACTAATTATTGACTTATCATAGACATATGATGAAAACCGTGTGTCTGAATAGCTCAACTGAAGATTTATTATATAGGAGTTAAGTAGCTTAGAGACTAAGCTATGATATATTTACAGAATGAATATTCAACATAATACTCTATCCTAAGTAACTTAGAGAGTAAGCTAAAATATATTTACAACGTAAATATAATTATTTACTATTTAAATATCAACATAGGACTGAGATGAATGAGCTTAAATAGACGTTGGATAAGATGCCTTTTCGCTAACAAGGACAAAATTGGAGGAGACAACTCGTAAGAGGTTTGTATACAAAAGAAGTGGAGGAAGCCACCGGTTAAATGGAGAGGAGGCGTGCACCTTGATTGTTTGGGTGGAACAATATATCAAATTAAATGCGGTGAAGGAGGATGAGAAGCTTTGACACAATAGTGGTGGATTTGGGCTGTGTCTCTTTATGAACTCATTTAAGGCCTCATATCTTTTCTATGTGGGACTTGGTTTTCCCAATACACCCCATCTCGCCCAGCGCTAGTGGGCTTGTGCATGGATATAGATGATGGATGACCTTGAATAGTTTATATATTGGGCCTAACTCATCCTTACCAAACCTGCTTGTAAAGTGAGTGGTGCCTCTCTTTATAAACTCCTTTCAGGCCTTATCTTTTTTCTATGTGGACCTTGGGTTTTTCAGAATAGATGGGAGTGCATGAATTGTAGGTAAGTGAGAGGGAATATAGTGAGCATGAGCCAGGGTGTAGAATAGGCTGGAGTTCAATTAGAATCTGGGAAGTGACTTGGCCTTTGAATTGCCTAGGCTTCACTTGGGCCTTTTCATTTCGCTTTGTAAAACATAAATCGAGGTTTGGCAATCATTGATAACAAGCCTGTATTTTCTTTTAATATAGTGAATTTAGTCTGATGGTCTATGTTCATTTTCTGCTACCGATCAATGCTTTTAGTTATGTTCGTTTCTCATTACTTTTGTGGGTGCTTGGTTATAATGTCACATGCATTTTCTTAATAATGTTTGGTAAATTGTATCTCACGTAAGGGCTCATTTGTTTAAAGCTTATTTAAAAAAAAATAAAAATTAAAGAATGCTTGAAAAAGTTTGCAACAATGTTAAGAGCTAAAATGAGTAGCTTTTGAAAGAACGTTCCAAAAGAAAATATCTTAGATAATCACTCATTCTCCTTTTGTTTCCAAAACTTATTCTAACTTACCCAAGTTTATGTGTTGCTGATTTCAGAAATCCTTTTCTGTCAATGTAGGTTTGGATGTGTGCGAACAATTTATGGATATCAATGATGTAATAAGAGATGAAGATCTTATGGCACACAAATCAGATTCATATCTGAATGGCATGGATCATAAAGTTTTTACATCTTGTTCTGTACATAACATCCAGAAAATGGTTGCAAATATGGTTCCTAGTGTCAAATCAAAGTGGCCGAGTGCTAGAGAACGGAATCTTTTAAAACGCAAAGCAAAAATTAACTCTAAAGACCAAACAAAGAGCTGGTGCGAGGATGGAACAGAGCCTTCAGGTACTCAAAATTTGACCTCAAAAGGCACATGTCCTGATTCAGGAAATTATAGTAAGGTATTGTTCTATTTTACTTGCTAATTTTATGGTAATTTTTGGCCCTCTCTGGCCATGTCTTTACATACTTGTTTGGTTGCACTCCTATGGTTGGCATTACTCATTGCTGGCAGCAGTTATCTGTTATTATTAATTAATTATTAATATTAGGGAAAATTACACCCACCTCCCCTATGGTTTACTAAAATGACACTGACACCCCCTCTCGTTTTAAAACATACATTAACCTCCCTTAAATTCTCATCAAATACACAAACACCTCCCTTTTTCATTAACTCCATTAACTTTCTGTTAACTTCATTTTTTGAGGGAATTTTCCTGGAAAAAAAATCTCCATCGTTGAATTTACCATTGATGGTAAATCCACTAATATCATCAACCAAATACGAGTAAAAATCCGTTTTTGTGCCATCATCTGCTTGAATTGTGTGGAGTTACTTTTAGCATGGCAATTTGTTGAATCATGTTGAGTTACTTTTATGCATAACTTTGATTTGCAATGGAAATTGTGTCAATGTTTAGCTTCCACCTATTGAAATCCTTTTGAGTAAATTCCTAAAGACTTTGAAGCTTAGTCTGCAACATGAGCATTTACTGTTGTTTCAGCATCTGATGGTGTACGCTTTCTTTCTATATGTTAAATTGCTACAAATAATGTGGATACCAGGTTGTCTTTGATTGCGTTTAAGGTGCTTTTAGTTTTATCAATGATGCATTGGGTTGATGACAACAATGAAATGGTTATCAACTGCGTTTACGGTGCTTTTGCGTTTTTTATTTTATCTCACTATTAATTCAAGAATCTCAGTTAAATATTGATGAAAATTTCTAAAAGAAAAAAAGTTACCGGAAAGTTAATGGTGTTAATAGAAAATGGAGGTGTTTGTTTATTTAAAAAGAGCTTAAGGGGGAGGTTAGTGTAAGTTTTAAAATTAGAGGGGGTGTCAGTGTCATTTTAGTAAATCATAGGGGAGGTGTGTGTAATTTTCCCTTAATATTATTATCAATTTGCTTGGCATGTCCTTGTGAGCAATAATTCAAGTTTCAATCTGTTGTCAGTCTTTGGAAATGCTATCTCGACCTTAAGATTATTTGCAATGCAAATTTATTCAGCTTCCATCTGCAATCAGAAGTTATAATTCAGAATTATTTCATTGGAATTTTATATAGGCATCCGAACAAATTAATCACGAGGAAGATGGGTTTGAACATGATGGAGATGGACAATGGCCTTTCAGTACTTTTGTTGAGCAACTTATTATTGATATGTTTGATCCAGGTACACGTTTTATCCTTATTGTCACATTTTGTACAATTTGAATCAGAATGTGGGATATATAATTAGATTGGAGTTTTACATTCACCTTATGATGTTCTTTGTATGATTATTTTAAATGCCATTGCTAGTTTGGGAGGTTCGGCATGGTAGCGTGATGGCATTGAGGGAGATTTTAACACACCAAGGTGCTTCGGCTGGAGTGTTTAAACATGAATCACGCTTGGGTGGGACATCGTTTGTGGAGTTAGAAGACAAAAATATATCAAATACGTTGAAGAGAGAAAGGGACATTGATTTAAATATGCAAGTTTCAGCAGATGAGTCTGTCTTGAACTTGAAGAGACCAAAACTTGAAGACGTATCATCAACAACTTCTATGGATAGCGTGATGACTTGCAGCAACGATGGTGATATTGAAAACAGCATTAGTTCTGAAATCCAGGGGTGCAATTTACCTCTGGATTATGGGAATGGGAAATTTGACGGTAGTTCTGTTGATATGAATCTGAAAACTCACTCTGACGGTTTACATGATGCATGCAAGGACTCTGCTAATATTACAGAGCAGGAGGGTTATTCTGATGACAAAATGATTACTGGAAACCCTAATGTGCTGAGAAATCTTCCTCAGAATTGTGAGCTGATGAATTTGGTTAAAGTGGCTAGAAGTTCCTGGCTTCGAAACTGTGAATTTCTTCACGACTGTGTCATACGCTTTTTGTGTGTATTGTCACTTGACCGGTATGATATTTTGTTCTGTATATCTTCTAATAAACGAACTAGATTTTGCTGAACTTTGGTGCAACTGATTGGCAAATTTCTTTCGTCTGTTCTTACGATTGGCTATTATTGTCAGTGTGATACCATGACGCTGTCTTTCTGTCTGCCAATATTATTTTTTGATAATTTTTGGTTATTTTATTTCAGCTTTGGAGATTATGTATCTGATCAGGTTGTTGCTCCAGTGCGTGAAACTTGTGCACAGGCATTAGGTGCTGCATTTAAGTATATGCATGCTGCACTAGTAAATGAAACATTGAACATATTGTTGAAAATGCAGGTAAGCATCATTTAATTGTGCAATTTCTCTATACGTGCGAGCATTGCTTTGGGTTTTCCTTTTGGGATTTGGTTCGAGTTCTCTGACGTAGATTAGTTTTTAATCTTTATGCTTTTTCTGTTGCCTTATGTTCAGTGTAGTCCAGAATGGGAGATTCGTCATGGCAGTCTTCTGGGTATCAAATATTTGGTTGCTGTGCGGCAGGTGCATATTTATTTGCTGCCAATTCTGTTATATAGGTTTTACAATATGTATGATAGTTGAGGTATATAGTTACTTATGTGTATTCCTTTTAGCCTTTGTTTTGTGTAAGACAATTTAGTCACCTGCATCCAGACATTGACTATAAAAAAAATGTGGTACAGGTCTCATATGAAGTGTTAGATTTTAATATATACAGTAGTTATTTTTATAGGCCTTAGTTATTTCTAGGAAATTAATGTGAAGTATTAGATTTTTATATGCACAGAATTATTTTTATGAGCAATTGGTGTGGCTCTTTCTTTTCGAGTAGTTGTACTATTTTTGTTTCCCGTGCTTTTCAATTATTGTCAAAAGATATTCTTTGAATAGAAACAAAGTGCAAAACTATAATAAGAGGTACCTCTCTAACTGCACGAAAATTAACAGAATTAATAATTAACTGAAACTGACTACAGTCACTTTTGTATCATGTTTGATTCAGAGAGAATCTAAAAAATCATTCTATTGATTGGTGATGAAATGAAGTCTTGTTACAAGACATCAGCATAAAATCTATATTTTTAGACTGAGGCAACATTAAAAATCTGAAAACAGAAAAGCTCTCTTAGCCAATCAGCATGCGGCAACTGTACTGCTGTAACAAACTAAACCAGCTATGTAGGAAAAAATCTTGTTCAGTAGATGATAAGTGATTGAACTGTATTCTCAACTCGCTAGCCACAAGCTCAAGGTGGGTGGCAGAGGGAAGCTCAGTCACTTTGAGCATGTCCCATAAAAGACTGAATCTGGTAAAAGGCAATGGCTTGGTTAGTAGATCTACTATCTTTTCTTGACCAAGTTTGTAATGCACCATGAATTGCTTGCCAAGGACTTTTTTAACGTACAAACAATATGCCAAGTTCAATGTGCTTGGTGCGAGCATGTAACACTGAATTATGGGTCAGTGTCTCTGCACTCTGATCGTCAGAGGAAGCGAAACTGGAACCCACAGTTCACTACTAAAGTCTGAATCCACAACAATTCTGCAATAACCTGTGCCAAGCTTCTGTATTTGGCTTCAGCACTATAGCGGGCAACAACAGTTTTGTTGCGAGACCACCAGAAAATTAGGTTTGGACCAAAGAAACTGGAACTGGTTGCTCCATAGGCATAACATCAATCGGAAGAATCAGCAGCCCAGTTAGTATCACAACATGCCTTGAGAGTAAGCTTCTTCTAAGCAGGCAAGGAAAAATGGAGACGCATTTCATGATATAGACGTTGAAATATCTTAATATCCTCTCTCCGGCGACCCAAAGTGGCTTAAGCGGATTGGACATGATTTGGCAAATTTTGTTGATAGAGAAGCCAAGTTGAGGTCTAGTGATGGTGGCACACTACCACAACAACAAAAATCATTATTTTGATTGACGATGAAATGAATTATTGTTTCCATCATATCGACAAGACTACAAACTTCTTTTTTGATAAGATACAACACTACAACCGTAACAGAAAAGCTCTGCAAGCCAGCCAGCATGTGACTGCTGTAGCAAACTGAACTATCTAGAAACTAACTAGGTAGGAAAAGATCCTGTACAATATCCACATGATAAGAGAACTGTATTCTCACAACGTTAACCTAACAGAAGCTCCAGGTACATGTGCGTAATGGGAAAAGACTAACTACTCTACTATGGAGGCGTTTTAAGGCCATCTGAACTCTTCCTTCTCGTAGTTGCTACTGTGTAGTTCAATAGAGTTTATTTCAATCCTCATCCCATTAAAACTATATTTGATGATTTGGTGAAGTATATTTTTTTTCTTCAAAAAATTATAGATCAGTATAATGAAATCTAATGGCGTTCACACTATTCTTTTTTCTTTACTTTTAACACATCTTTTACGGACACAGGAGATGCTTTCTGATTTGCTTGGACGTGTTCTTCCTGCATGTAAATCTGGCTTGGAGGACCCAGATGATGATGTCCGAGCTGTTGCCGCTGATGCTTTAATACCAGCTGCAGCAGCAATTGTTGCTTTGCAGGGTCAAACACTGCATTCAATTGTGATGCTGTTGTGGGATATATTGCTTGACTTGGATGATTTAAGTCCATCCACTAGCAGGTATTTTACTGGCTAAAATTTTGGGGAATTTACAGCCTTTTGTTACGTTTATTAGGCCCTTCTTTATGTTGTAATAACTAAATGACAAACAATATATTTGTCTGCTCATTTTTCCGGGCTCCATGTTGACGAGTCATGCTTTCATAACTTATTTTATTTCTTGTACGATGTTGGTTAATGAGAGCCAAATTTTTTAGTGATAGCTATTTGGACATAAAAAATGAATTTTTTTAACAGCAAAAAATGATATAGTATGTTAATGATGAAATGACGTACAAAAGGTGCTGCCTCCGAAAGAATAGAATCAGTACAAGTGGTACTCAACCCACCACACAAAAACAAAAGGATCACCCACAAAATCACAACTAACCAAGGCTACCTAACAATAATAAAATGAAATTGATGAAATTTTAGCATTGTGCTTAGGCACTCAAGTTATTGTGGACATGTCCTAAACAAATTATATTTAATTTTGTTTTCATATTATACTTCATGATTGTCCTTGTTAAAGCCTAGTGGTTTGGCTTTTTGTTAATGGCTGGCAAAGCAATACATATACATACACATACATATATATAGTTATAATAATTCATGATGTATTAGTCAAATTTACTAGTCATTTATTTGTTTGCAGTGTAATGAATCTGCTTGCAGAAATCTATTCCCATCAAGAGATGGTCCCAAAAATGTATAAAGTTTTTAAAATGGGTGACAAGGAAATAGAAAATGGTGCTAGTGGTTGTGGAAATGATGGAGAAGAAAATCCTTTTGTACTTTCAACTTTGGCACCACGTTTGTGGCCCTTTATGAGGCACAGCATCACATCTGTCCGTTATTCAGCAATGCGAACTCTGGTAATAATAGTATTCCTTGTAACATAGTTATAATATAGTTTCTTTTTCACAAGATGTGGTATACTGTGGAATGGCTTACTCAATTTTTTTCATTTTCAGGAAAGGCTACTTGAAGCTGGATATAAGAGAAGCATGTCCGAGCTCTCCCCTGCTTCTTTTTGGCCCTCTTCTATATTTGGAGATACCCTTAGAATTGTTTTTCAGAATTTACTATTGGAAACGAATGAGGATATTTTGCAATGTTCTGAGAGAGTTTGGAGTCTCCTTGTTCAGGTATACTGACTGGATTTCAGTGAAACTGATTCTGTATTGAGAGTTGAAAATGATTGTTAAACTTCTGACTTTGTTACAATTCTGTATTTATAGACTAAATATTAGTTCTAACTAACCCTGCCAGTTATCTAACTGATCTTTACACCCAGAATAATGAAAGAGTAATAGTAGAGTACAACTAGAAGTACTCGAGAAATGGTATATGTTAATGGTAGTTATCAAAGAAGTGGTATTCGTGAAATGGTGGTGCGTGGAGGGAATACGTCGGAAACGTCCAGCAATGTTGGTTGCCCGTGCAGTGGCTTCTGTCCACATACTTTTCGGTCGCTGTAGGTTTTACAGCGACAAACCTTTGGGTGAGCGAGCTTTTCAGCTTGAAATTGGGCGACGGTGAATAGGCAGTTAGGCACAGAGAACGTGAATTGTAATGAGTGACAGGAACAAATAGGCACATATGATCTCAAAAGGCTGCAAAGATGCAGCAAAGGAACAAGAATCCGCAATGAAGGGGGATAAACAAAGGAAACTGGACAGACTACAACTGGTGTTTATGTTGAAGCAAGACCCCGAAACTGGAGCTTGTGTTAACAAGTAGAATTGAAGAATAATTTTCTGAATATTATTTCAAAAGCATAATAATAGATAGTACAATCACTAAACTGTTTATAGACTATGTTATACCCAAAGGGCCTGGTTAGTGGGCCTAATACAATGTGTACAAATAATTACAAAATATAAGATCATATTTACAACAAAACATGATAAAAGTTATCGTCAATGGCATCAACAACCAAGTTGTAGGTGTTCTTCGTATGTATAAAACAAAATCAGAATTGTGGTCATCCATATGCACTATCCCACTGTAACCTTTTTGAGGTCAGCCGCTACACACTGCTGTACTGTATTGATTACTGTGGTTTGTAATGAATTGTGTTTTCCCTTTGGTGTTATTAATGTATATTTTAAAAAAAAAAAACTTGTTTTGGTCTTTCTCCTGCATTCTTGATTGTTTTTGTTTCTCATATGGTTAGTTTTCTGCCTAATTGATGGCAGTGTTCTGTCGTGGACCTGGAGAATGCTGCAAGCTCTTACATGACTTCCTGGATAGAACTTGCATCTACACCTTTTGGTTCTGCATTAGATGCCTCAAAGATGTTTTGGCCTGTTGCCTTTCCTCGAAAAAGTCAATTTAGAGCAGCAGCTAAAATGAGAGCTGTGAAGATTGAAAATGAATATGGCGGAGATCTTGGCCTTGAATCTATGAAATCAACTATTCCACAAGATAGAAATGGAGATGTTCCTTTGAATTCCATTAAGATAGTTGTTGGTGCTGAGGTCGACATATCAGTAACTCGTACCCGGGTAGTTACAGCAACTGCTTTGGGAACTTTTGCCTCTAAGCTTCCAGAGGGTTCTTTGAAGTATGTAATTGATCCACTATGGAGTTCATTAACCTCTCTGTCTGGTGTCCAGCGCCAGGTATGAATTTCTGACTTGCATATGATTATCATGTAGCCAGATGATTTTCTACCCTTTACAGTCTTTAATATTTTATTGTATTTAGGTTGCATCTTTGGTACTTATTTCTTGGTTCAAGGAGAATAGGACCAGGAGTTTGTCTGAAAGCCTCAATGTTATTCCTGCTTGCCTCAAAGATTGGTTGCTGGACTTGTTAGCATGTTCTGACTCCGCATTCCCAACAAAAGGTTCACTTCTTCCTTATGCGGAGCTTTCAAGAACTTATTCAAAGATGCGAAGTGAGGCTGCTCAATTGCTAAATGCAGTCAAGTCTTCTGGTATGTTTAGCGAGCTATTGGCAACAACCAATATTGAGTTGGATAACTTGAGTGTAGATGATGCCATTGGTTTTGCATCAAAAATTCCAGCAGTGTGTAATGATAGTACTGCAAACGAATCTATAAAGAACACTATGGATGATATTGAATCATCAAAACAGAGGCTCTTGACAACTTCTGGTTATTTGAAATGTGTTCAGGTATGTCTCAAACAATAATATAATTGTTGTTGTTGTTGTTGTTATCACCATCATCATCAGTATTTTGTTATCATTTTTATTCTTATTCTTATTATTTAATATTTCTTGAACTGGTACGGTATTATTTGGTTTACATCATTCATGTGTTTTAACTTATCCCCAATAGATTTCCTGACATGCTTGTTTCTTGCAGAATAATTTACATGTTACGGTTACATCTGCAGTTGCAGCTGCAGTTGTGTGGATGTCTGAGTTTCCTACACGGCTCAATCCCATCATTTTGCCTTTAATGGCTTCAATCAGACGAGAGCAGGTGCTACATATATTCTAACTGTATGTTTTATGCATAGTATATGCATGTATAATTTACTGATAAAATACCTATCTTATCTTTCAGGAGGAAATACTGCAAATTAAGTCAGCTGAGGCTCTCGCTGAGCTAATATATCACTGTGTTTCACGTAGACCTTGCCCCAATGATAAATTAATTAGGAATATATGTGGTTTGACTTGCATGGATCCCTCTGAGACCCCTCAAGCTAAATCCATTTGTTCCATCGAGAGTATTGATGACCAAGGTCTTCTGTCTTTCAGAACTCCGGTGAATAAACAAAAGTCAAAGGTGCATGTGCTGACTGGTGAGGATCGATCAAAGGTGGAGGGATTTATTAGTAGACGTGGATCTGAGCAATCATTAAGGCTTCTGTGTGAGAAGTTCGGTGTTTTGCTATTTGATAAACTTCCTAAGCTGTGGGATTGCCTTACCGAGGTTCTTAAGCCAAGTTCCTCTGAATCTCTACTTGCTGCTAATGAAGAGGAAGATACTGTAGCAATTGAGTCTGTTAGTGATCCTCAGACCTTGATTAACAATATTCAGGTTGGTGCCATCAATTTCTTCCCATGAATTTGTCTTATTATATACAAGACTTTTGCATCATTAGCTGTGAATTGCTATGGAGTTAAACCGCTACATTATTACATGGAATGAACTCAACTTCTGAGGATTTTCCTGATTTAGCTGAAAGTTTGGTTGTTTTATTTTATATTTTTGATGCAGAAAAGAGCACTGGAAAATAAAACTCAACTTCGGATTTTCCCAATTTGTTATGGATGTTTTTTTTTTCCTTTTAAACTACAGTGCATATCAATAGTTTCAAGTTTGGTAGATATGTATTCTTTAGTTATATATCTTAGCTTGATGACATTTTTATATTATCTTTTTTAGTAATTCAATAGATTCTGCAGATTTATCTACATGCATTTGAGCCAGGTTTACTGATTCAAAATGTATTGTTTAATATGCATCGTTGTTTTCTTATAGGTTGTGCGGTCTATTGCCCCCTTGTTAAATGAGGAGCTGAAGCCAAAACTTTTGACACTTCTCCCATCTGTTTTTAAATGTGTTAAGCATTCACATGTCGCTGTTAGACTAGCTGCTTCACGCTGCATCACCTCCATGGCCCAGTCAATGATTGTGAAAGTCATGGGAGCCGTGGTTGAAAATGCTATCCCTATGTTGGAAGATGCATCATCAGTTCATGCTCGGCAAGGAGCAGGCATGTTGATTAGCTTTCTTGTTCAGGGGCTTGGTGTAGAGTTGGTCCCATACGCTCCTCTGCTGGTGGTTCCCCTTCTACGATGCATGAGTGATTGTGATCAGTCTGTCAGACAGAGTGTTACCCATAGCTTTGCTGCTCTTGTACCTTTACTTCCTTTAGCACGTGGTGTTCCACAACCAATTGGATTAGGGGAAGGTGTATCTAGAAATGCAGAAGATTTACATTTTCTGGAGCAGCTACTTGACAACTCTCATATTGAAGATTACAAGTTGTGCACTGAATTGAAAGTAACATTGAGAAGGTAAATTGGACTTTGGTTTAGGTTTTCCAGTGTGTTTGTGTGTGTGTTTTTTTTGAGGGCGTTTGTCTTTTCCATTTTGATATTTATAAGTGTATGACACCTCTGCTTGTCTAGTACTAGGTTTAATGGAATGTTGCTGTTGTTTTAATGATTAAAACTTGATTTAATGATGTAATCAGTTTTAAATCTTCTCACAGTTCCGACAGGTGTTTCCATCAAATTTCTTTGTGAAGTGTTCACAACGAAGATAATACATCTCCAATGATGCTAAATTCTTGAATTTTCGAGCTTGGTCTTCTATGTTCAATACTTCAATAATATTTTGACCTCATCTGCGTTAAACCACCCCTTCTTTTATTTTCCTTCTATTTACTTGATATGTGGCTTGTGTTGTTAGTGATGTTTATGGCATTATTAGATTTGCTATAAATTTTTAACCTTTTGTATTTCATTTTGATCCTTCTAGGTATCAACAGGAAGGCATAAATTGGTTAGCTTTTCTGAAACGTTTCAAACTTCATGGAATTTTATGTGATGACATGGGGCTTGGTAAGACACTTCAAGCATCAGCAATTGTGGCCTCTGAAATAGTTGAGCGTCGAACTCAAATCGAAAACGAGGATCTTCTGCCATCTTTAATTATTTGCCCGTCAACACTAGTTGGACACTGGGCCTTTGAGATAGAAAAGTTTATTGATGTTTCAGTCATATCTAGTCTTCAGTATGTTGGTTCTGCTCAGGATCGAATGCTTCTTCGAGATAGTTTTTGCAAGCATAATGTAATTATAACATCATATGATGTTGTCCGGAAAGATATTGATTATTTGGGACAGCTGCCGTGGAATTACTGCATTTTAGATGAAGGACATATAATAAAAAATGCCAAGTCTAAAGTTACTCTTGCTGTAAAGCAGTTGAAAGCCCAACACCGCTTGATATTGAGTGGGACACCAATACAGGTAGGTGATGGCTTACGAGTATATATATTCTCATTAAAAGAAAAACTTATCACCACTAATCTGATTAACGTGTCACCATCTCTTGCAGAATAACATAATGGACTTATGGTCCCTTTTTGATTTTTTGATGCCTGGATTTCTTGGAACAGATAGACAGGTATCTTTTTGCTGCCCATCATTGTAATAGACATTGTTACCCTAATTTAACTGCAACTGATATTGGTATTTGCTATGATTTGGAAAAATTATAGATTTGACATGTTATTAGGTATGCTGAGACTGAATTCTGATTAATTTTTGTTCAAGAAATTGAATTGGTTAACCAAATAAAGTTTGGGAAGATTCTTGATTTGCACTTAATTTTGAAAACATTTTTCTGCTTAAGGTTCTCTTTCACAATCTCTGTTTTGTATATCGGGGAGGCAGGGATTCCATGCAGACATCATTTTGTTCGTTTTTGTATTATCACGAATGTGATGTAGTGGATGGGTCATAATCATAAATCCTCAAAAGTATAGTTTCTCTTGTGCGGTCCAATTGTCTCTGATGGGGATGGAATGGAATGGAATGGCTAACATCAGTTGGTCTACTAATTCTACATGTCTCAGCTCAAAATGTGTGAAATTTGATTGATTTAAAATGTCAATTCTCACATGTAATGTAACTAGTTCTAGGTAGAATATATTTTTTTCAAATAATGTTCATATCTTTAATTGCTGAGATAAATAAATTTGAATAATTATGCTGCTACATTGTATGGCTTTAAACAATTTGACAAAATTCGGATAGAACTGGCCAAGATTTTTGGGGTAGTGGTTGGCCTATTCAAAATGGAGGGACCGCCTATCTATCCAATATTCAATAACAACTCATTCGCACAAAAGTATGGCTATCTGGTATTTTCTTAATTTGCATTGTTTTACCTACCAAAGCTAAATTAGTGCCACTGCTTGCTGAAGTACGGAATTGAAACCAACAAGCTTTCCTTTTTTTCCTATGAAACTTTTGGTTGTATGCAATGATTAGATTTTTTGCAACGGTGTTTTTATTTGCTTTTTTATCCCACAGAAACACCTTCCCACCAGCAAAACTGAGTTGTGCATACATTCAAATGTGTAAAATGTATTACAAAACTGTTGTTCAAATGTCCTAATTTTCCTCATGGTAATATGCTTTTATGTCTAGTGTCCGTTTCTTCTAGTCTTAGCCATCTATGTAATACTTCGCTAACGAGAATACCTACATGCAATTGCCAATACATTTTGGCATTTTATTAATGGTTGTCCCAATTGGCATTAATTCTTTGTGGGCTTTTACCAGTTCCAAAGCACATATGGAAAACCACTTTTAGCTTCAAGAGATCCAAAGTGCTCTGCTAAGGATGCCGAAGCTGGAGCACTTGCTATGGAAGCATTGCATAAGCAGGTGATTTTCACTTTCCCATTACTGCACTGCAAAATTGGTGTGTTTTCTCTTCTAACTGGATGTACTTTTGTTCTCTAGGTCATGCCTTTCCTCCTTCGGAGGACGAAGGATGAAGTCTTGTCCGATCTGCCAGAGAAAATAATTCAAGACAGATACTGTGATTTGAGCACTGTACAACTTAAACTTTACGAACAGTTTTCTGGTTCTCGTGCAAAACAAGAGGTGTCATCTATTGTAACAACGAATGAGTCAGCTGCAGCAGAAGGAAGTAGCAGTTCTACTAAAGCGTCTTCACATGTTTTCCAGGCAATGTTATTTATATTTTTACCAGTAAATTATGTTCCATCAACTTGTTTTTTAAGCCTAAAACCCATTCCCTTTTTCAGGCACTCCAATACTTGCTTAAACTCTGTAGTCATCCGTTGCTTGTACTTGGTGGGAAGATTCCAGATTCACTCTCTACCATCCTTTTGGAACTGTTTCCTGCTGGTTCTGATGTCATTTCAGAACTTCACAAACTCCATCACTCTCCAAAACTAGTTGCTCTTCATGAGATTCTCGAAGAGTGTGGAATTGGAGTTGATGCTTCAGGTACTGAGAATGCTGTTGGTATTGGGCAGCATAGGGTCTTGATATTTGCTCAACATAAGGTAATATTTACCCTTTTCCTTGGGGCTAATTTCTTCCGAAGACTAATAAATAGTTCGCTGATTCATCATTTAAAAATTGTTTGCGTGTAGGCGTTCTTGGATATAATTGAAAAAGATTTGTTTCAGACTCACATGAAAAGGTACGATCCTGGATCCCGATAGTTTTACTAAATTAGTTGTTTAAATTTGCATGCTTGTTCATATTATATAAAGGTTTTGTTGAAAGCTTGTTTGTATACTAAACAGATGCCGCATACTTTTGCATGGAATTATGATTCTTGAAATTGGTTGACTTTTTTCCATTTGATAATGACAACCTTCATTATTTTCCTTTTCATGGTACAGTGTCACATATTTGCGACTGGATGGATCAGTTGAGACCGAGAAGCGATTTGAAATTGTAAAAGCTTTCAATTCAGATCCTACCATTGATGTCTTATTGCTTACGACTCATGGTAAAAAAACCAAATCTCCTCCTTCGATCTACCTGTTTATTTATTGACAAATTCATGTCTTATAATTTTAGCTTATTTTTTATGAAAATTATATAAAGTTCTCTATTTGTAGTGGGCGGGCTTGGTTTGAACCTGACATCTGCAGATACCCTTGTTTTTGTGGAGCATGACTGGAATCCTATGCGTGATCTTCAGGTAATTTGTGATCCATTCAATGCTTTCTGCTTTTCTTTTTTTTCCAGCCTGGTTTTGATGGTGAATGGAAATGCTGCCTTCTTGCATGGCCTCTTACCATCTTCAATGCCCAGCACTCTCGTCTTGCCTTTTAGGGAATAAGTGTCTTAATTTCTTTTGTTTGTATTAATAACATGCAGGCTATGGATAGAGCGCACAGGTTAGGTCAGAAAAAAGTAGTTAATGTTCACCGTCTGATAATGCGTGGTACTCTGGAAGAGAAAGTTATGAGTCTACAACGGTTTAAAGTGTCAGTGGCTAATGCTGTCATTAATGCGGAAAATGCTAGTTTGAAAACAATGAATACAGATCAATTGCTTGATTTATTTGCATCAGCAGAAATCCCCAAGGTACTACTACTACTTGTTTATGTCTAGTATAACCACTTTATATGCAGAGTATTTACATGAATAAATATGTTTGGCGGATTAGTTACCTGAATGAAGTTTAACTGAGATATTTAATTGGGTGAATGTTAACCACCCTGGTTTGTTTTTCTTTTCTAATGTTTTTGGCATGATAATTTGTATAGGGGTCTTCTGTTGCGAAGAGTTCAGAGGACAACAGTGATGGAGACCCTAAATTATTAGGCAGTGGAAAGGGAATGAAAGCAATACTTGGAGGATTGGAGGATCTATGGGACCAATCACAGTATACAGAGGAGTACAATTTGAGTCAATTTTTGGCGAAGCTTAATGGTTAATTTTCCAGATTCATTTCAGAGTCAGAGTGTACATATACATACATTCCCAAGACTACAAATTTTGACATTGTAACATCTCAATTTTTTTCTCCCATACCCTTTTCCTCATATTTTGTTGTTACTATGTTATCACCCCAATGGTGGCATTTGCTTGTGTCCTGTTTCCATACAGGCAAGTAAATCAGTGTCTGTATTTTTACAGGACATTGAGGAGAGTGAGGTTTGAGTGACCGGTGGAAGCCCTTGGTGATATATATAGAGAAATGAGCTAGTGAAGGCTTGAGGATGGAGTAACATTTATTCTTTGTTTTTTGGATTTTGTATATAATTTATACATTCAGTTCTAATTATAGTTATAGTTTTTTCTTACATGAAAACCTTACTTTTTGTTTGCTATGTTCTTTGCAAAGCAACAAATACCAATATGCAAGACCTAGAAACCTGCATTCGTAGGCAACATCGAGTGAGCTTTTAAATTTTGAAAATTGTTTAATCTCGATATTTTCTGATTAGCAAAAGGACTATAATTTTTTTTTCCCTTCGTGTTTTAATTAACACATTTAAAAAAAATATTGATACTCTAACGAGGGAACTTGACCCACAAAAAATAACGAGCTGTGCAGTGCAGCCTTCTCTGCTCTCCCAAAAAAAAAAACAAAGAAAGAATACTGCTCTTTACCCAACACATTTTTCTCGCGCTCAACTGAAATATCGAAAATACCTTTGCATGAGTTAACTTGCACAAGTGTAAAATTAATTTGACTTAAAATTACGTTTTTTTACACATACGTGACTTAAGTCACGCCGCGTGAGTAACTCACGCTAGTTCAATTTCTTTATTGTTTCTTCTTTCGTTTTCTAGCATCATGTGTTTGTTAACTATAAAGATTAAGTCATTGACAAGCCATCAATTAACTCATGTGTTTCTTCTTTCGTTTTAGCATTAAATTCATACAAAGATAGAGCAAAAATAAATTGATAAAAATTATAGAAACAAGCCATCAATTCTTAGGATGGTTTAAAATAATTAGAAACAAGCCATCAATTCTTAGGCATCTAAATAGTCAGAATTCTAAAAAGGCTTAATTGCACTTTTTGCCCCCTATGTTTCAAGAAGTTGCGATTTTGGCCCCCTATGTATTGGATCTTTGCCAGTTTTCGCCCCTAGACCACTCGGTCAACACTGATGTGGCACTTCAAAGCAATGCACACGTGACAGCTTTAAGTGCCACGTCAGCGTTGACCGAGTCAAAATTGGTCCAGGGGGCCAAAACTGTCAAAGATCCAATACATAGGGGGCTGTTTTGTATTTTAATTAGTTAGGGGGTCAAAATCGCAACTTCTTGAAACATAGGGGGCCAAAAGTGCAATTAAGCCTTCTAAAAACTTTGACATGGCTTTCAAGACCAAAAAAAGAAGAGTTTTACTTTTCCCACCCTATACCTTTCCTCGCGCACCCTATTTTTTTTCAAAATTACCCTTGACCCGGATTTCGTTTTCCGGATTGAATTGTTAGAATTTTCTAGATTTATCCGGATTTCAAAATCTGGAATGGCCATTTTCCATAACTTTTTCAATTTTAAGCTTTGAGATTTGTAAATTAAATGCAAATAAACATATAAAACAGAAATAAAAAGACAAAAAGATGAAAACAACTCATTTCATTGATATTTGAATAATACATTACAATAATGTTGAAGCTTTTTAAGTTTTTTACATAAGAACCTAAAACTATTTCTAGGGGGGTAAGCTAAACTAGTGGCTCCGGCTGATAGGATATACCAGTAGCTTCACTGTTGGAGGGGAGACATGGGAGGAGGAAAGAGGAGAGCGGGAGGAAGAAAACAATGCCCCTGAGCCCCATTGACCGTTCATACAATCCCTGAAAATTTCCAAAGAGGCGTGTTTCTATGAAAGGCCAACGATGGAAAACCATGGTTGTAGAAGGAAGAAATGGAGAGGGTTGTAGACGAAAGAGGAGGAGAGGGTGGGAGAGAATGGTGTGGTTTGGAAGGCTATTTATAGGGAAGGAATGGTTGCATGGAGTGTATCTACACATAATGCAATCAAAAAACGTGTAAAAACGCGTTTTCTTGACTTGACCCAAGACCAAAACAATTGACAAACGTGTTCTGTGTGGTGTAGACCACCGACCAAAAGATTCTGATGCAGTCCGGATTTTATAATCCGGATTACACATGGATTCCAGATTATATAATCCGGAAACATACGATTCTGGTTGAAACAAACGAAACTTGGTACTTTCTGTAGGGAGAATGGTGGTTCGGATTATATAATCCGGACAGCCTCAACATATGATTCTTTTGTATGGACCACATTGCAACAAGAGTTTATGTGGTCCACAACATCCAAGGACCTCTATAAATACACCCTCTCCGGTTTTCAGCTTCAATACCAGCAAAACACACAAACACACCAAAGAAAACCATGCAAATTATGTCATTAAGCTGAGGATCTTTCTCACGCTGTCGCAAATAGATAGCTCTCTATTTGACGGCATGATGAAGATCTTCAGCATGCTGTCAAAAATAAAAACAAACAAACCAAAGAGACCATGAAATTTTTTGTCATTGTGCTGAGGATATTTGTCATGCTGCAGCAAAATAGATTGCTCTCTGTGACAGCATGGTGGAGATCCTCAGCATGCTTTCAAAAATTATAGATTTAAGGCTGCCTCCTTGATAGATAGATAACTCAAAAATATCAAGAGGTTGCTATGAGTTAGATCTTGCTGCCTGCCAGATGAATATGTCATTTGGCAAATCAGCAGGATCTAACTCAAAGAAATCCTCTTGAAAACACATTCCCAAAAGATTCAACATTTCTGTTATTATGGTTTTTTTTAACTGTTTATTTGTCTTATGTTGCTTCTATTTATGTTATGTACCTTTGTTCTATTATTTTTCAAGGCATCGCAACGAAAACGATCCAAATAAAGGGTCTGGTGCAGTTCGGACTTTATAATCCGGAATAACTTCATGCATTCCGGATTATAAAATCCGGAAACCCTCAGTAATATTTTGGCCGGTGACGTTTCACCAAAGGTTAGGCCGATTAGTGGAGTTTGAATGCACTTTTTGACGGTTTTGAATGTGGAACACATTTTATTTGACTGTAATTAAGAACTACGACTGATTTAAGGCAATAAAAAGCCTTGGATCTTCAACATTTTCCTTCATTCTTCTTCACCTTCTTTCTTACATTTTTCAAATTTTATTTAGTTTTTTAGGTAACTTTTAGGAGTGTTTGTGGTGTCATGGTCATTGTTGACCGCTCATACGACCCCTGCAATTGCGTTGCAGCTTATGCGGGGGTCGTATAATGGCCAACAGAGACCCTTAACATCAAAGAAAGATACAAAATATTCATATCGTATTTGTCCGGATTGTATTTTCCGGAAACACTAATAATATGGTTCGGAAAACGAAATTCAAACCAATGGTATTATTGGAATTTTTGCAAGGCGCGCGAGAAGGCAGCAGGGTGGAAAAAGTAAATCTAAAAAAAGAAACATGTGAAGCCCATTAATTCTACAACACCTAACAAAAGCTAACAAAAGCAATAGCTGATATGATTTTTGCTGATATGGACCAGTGTGAGTTAACTCACGCGGCGTTAGTTAAGTAGCACAAAATTTAATACTTGCGTTACTTAACTAACACAAGGGTATTTTCGGCAATTTAGTTGGGCGCGAGCAAAACTTGCTGAGAGAAGAGCAGAATTCAAAAAGAAAAATATGACGACTCCAATTTGGGATTTAAATTACTAAACATTGTCTTTTCTTTTGCGTTTGCATCCAAAAATTCTTTGACTGAAATGACTTTTTTTTCTCTTTCTTTTCTTCATTTGTACTTTCATGTCTCTATACACATGCAAAGTGATTATTTTCGTGAATATTTTGTGATCGTAATTCACATACCTCACTCTCAAATTTAGTATTCCCAGAAATTTCAAACAAGCCGTTGTAATTTCTGCATTATTCTTGGTTACATAGCTTCGGCTTTAGGCTAACAAACAATTTGGATTTAGTTCCAAAGAATTCCCTAATGGAAATACTTCATTCAACCTGTAACTTTAATTCACAATGTTACAGCCAATAAGATGAGGTACTATGCCAAACAAAAAATGGGTATTAGTAGAACTTTTTTTTTTTTTAAGAGACCAAACTTTTTGTTGTTGGCTCTTGATTTTCTATTTTTTTTAACCATCATTTTGATGTTTTTTATGCATTTTACTTTTTCATTTTTTTATTTTTCATAACCAAGTTTTACCGGTACCCCACCCCAAACTTAAGATGTTTTTTTTTAGAACCCAAACTTAAGATGTTGCTAGTTTCAAAGAGCAACCCCAAACTTAATTTCAAACAATGACAAGTATTTCACTAATCTATCTAACTCCAAAATAAATCAAATAGATGTATTATTATAGAGTTCAAAACTTGTGACATGATTCAAGTCACATAAGTAACAAAGAAAGAAATATTATTTGGAGGCTCAAACTAGTTTCACAAATGATATAACAATAATAATTCCGGGTGGCTTGAAAAAGGCTTAAGGTACCAAAACAAGTGTCTCATGTGTATGATAATATAACTGATAGTCCGTAGAGAACAACTTAAAGAGAAAAAATAGCAATCTACATGGAACACACATATATGAAAGAAATATAGTAGAAAGTGAAAATATATTTTGCTCAAAGATAGCTTATAGGTTGCCTCTCGTTCAACGTCTGTTTAGCGTCACGAGCTTGATGGACTTGTCTAAATTGAGCTTTTGGACCTCTTCTCCTTAGGTTCTTTGTCTTCTGATGTCCAATCCTCTTCAGAATTTGTCCATCCATACTTCTCTCATATCTCTTCAAGAAATTTGATCCATTCAACAAAACCTTGAAATATCTTTATTTTGTAAGAGTCGCTTGATCTTTGCTCAACTTAACCTCATCATTTTCTTCCATCAATCGAAGTTCAAATTTTTGAACTTCAATGAACCACATGATATCATCCCAAATCACGATATGTCCACCAATTTTCAATGTATTGCACCGTCAATGTTTTGTACCATTCTTTATTCTTAGATTGCGATGGAGGATATAAACTATTAGGATTTAGAAGCATTGCCTTATCTCTTGCTTTAAAGTCTGGTTTTCTTCAAAAGTTCCATCATCCCTAGCTAGGTATTCCTATATGCATGTGTTATCACCTAGTTTCTCATTTGGATCCTTATTTTGTATAACTTTGGGCCTTTTGAGTGATCTGGTTCTATGTGAATACTTCACTCTTGCATGACCATTGCCTTGTACCACTAACTTTCTAAATGAATAAAAGAGTGTACAAGAGTCTTTATTTATAGTGCATCTTTACTTGTGGGTTAAGAGAAGAAAACTAGGTTTTTTTTTTCTTCCACCAAATTAGCTTGGAAAACAAGTAAACAACACTTTCTGCCCAAAGTCATGGGCGGGGCGCATGGGGTGGTATCCAATGCTTCCTCATGTGCAAGAGTGCATGGGTCAGTGGCTCCAGTGCAAATTTTGAAGTTTTCGTCCTTTTTTCAAGTGTTCTTTCGTCTTTAAATATATTGAAACTTGGGATGGATTTTCTCCAACTGGTATTGTCTTCAAAAACATTTTAAGAATCATGGACTACTATGGAGTTGCATGATATAAGATAAAAGTTAATTGCATGACCTCTAAAAAGACTTAAAGCATCTACGGAGTTGCATGATATAGGATAAAAGTTAATTACAACGTCTAGAATGAAAACAATACAATATTTTCCTCAAATCATGGACTACTCCTCTAAATGACCTCAAAATATCATATGATTCTCCGTTATTAGTCCACATCTCTTTCGTTCAAATAACCATTAATTGAGACATTGTCATTATAAACCGTGGTATTCCCTTTTGAGTGGTTGCAACCTTTCAACACCTTCCCATTACTATTATACTATATACCCAAAGTGTTATCACAAAAATTGCCTTCTTTCCGGCCCTAAAATTACCAGACTATTCCATCAACATGAAATTATTGTCATACAATTGAAGGGATGCTTTAACTTCTTCCATGGGACGTTCTCCTCATCATAACAACAATGGTAATAAACCCTATCGAGTGTACGCTTTCGGTTAAGTGAAGGGATAGACCGTCACTAACTAAATTTCAGATCAGGGAATGTTACCCGAAGCATATCTCGTTGGATGGATGTCGTTGCCGCGAAGTGA
>Ga0228710_1003125_pt1 | contig 26371 bp, 14 predicted proteins | sample MedpolnodulmetaG_FD_177995 | JGI IMG/M metagenome (GOLD analysis project Ga0228710, IMG submission 177995) | Root nodule microbial communities from Medicago polymorpha collected in Santa Monica, California, United States - pink nodules | ecosystem: Host-associated > Plants > Roots > Nodule... | reverse complement strand
TTTTTTTTAATTTTATTTTTTTGCGTTAACCCTATGGTTCCGAGGAGAAAGGGGCACGGGTAATCCCTCGAGATAAGGATAGCTTGATAAACAAATGTTCCACCTAGGAATCGAACTCGGGTTCTCTCAAATGATTTGTCCTTCGTAAAGCTCATTAACCATTTGAACTCAATTGTTTGGTTAATTGTTGGTTCCTTGTTGCAAAATGAACTGTTAGACCACATTAATGGCATTGATTTCTATCTAATAAACTATATTTTGGTATTGGACAAAACTTAGTACAATTTTTTGGGTGCTTTTCACATGGTTCTTAACTAAAAATATATCATTTTTGGATATAACAAACTCTGAGAAAATTATGGATTTGAGAAAATCATGGTAAATTTAGTTAAGAACCATACAAAATGCGCCTAAAGAATTGTACCTAAGTTTTTTCCTTTGGTATTTAGAGTCCTTAAACAACGTCTTGTCTTTAGTACATTTCTTAGCATGACCATTTTCTTCTTGTTCCACTATTTAGCGATTGTTTTTACATTATTAGTACATACTCCCTCTACTCCAAATTAATCATAGTTCAAAACTTTTTACGCAAATCTTAAGAAAAAAATAGAATGAATTGATTAACGAACATAACAATTTTATTTAGGCAAAATTACTCTCGTCATCCATTAACTTAATTTCAGGTAATAATTTTGTCTTCTATCTTTATTTTACGTCATTTTGATCAATTTATGATTTTATTTCGATATGGATTTTTGTCCATGTTACCACAGTATCTTCTTCATTGAACCAAGGGTTAAGTAAAAAAAATTGACTCTATATTTACTTTTTATTTAAACATGATTTTAGTTTTGCAATTTTAATGTTTTTTTTGTTTTAGCCCCTATTATAATTTTGTTTGTATTTAGTCCCTGCAAATTCAAAAACTTCAATTTTTTTATTCCAAATGTGAACTTAGTAAATCATATCGAATGATTATATTCAACTAAATAAGATGTCTCGGATCGAAAGCAACAACTTTTAAATCTGGAGTGATTAAACTCAAACAAAAATTTATATATATTGAAACCAAAAGTACATATATTGCAAGGATTAAAATCATATAGATTATCACTTAGTCGGAGGGTTACTTTGTTATTGCTCCTCTGTTTGAGACTCCCATGTGTAATAAATTAAAGATCATACTCCTTTTCGTAACTACTAACTACTTTTTAATTTCAATAAATAAGTAATGCATCTATAAATTAATTAAAAATAAAATAATACCACTATGTCTTCTTCTTTTTTTAAAGAAAGGGAAATGTTAGAGCACTGGTTAAAACTTTAAATGACAACTATTTATAAAAGTTTGTGTAATAAAGTGCATTGGAAATTGAAATTTTTGACATTTTAAAAAAAATTGCTTAATTTAGTATGTTTAAAGAGTGTCCAGAGGCACTCGTTAAGAAGACTCCTTAAAGAAAATAATACTATGTTGTTTACAATAACACTTGAGAGAGTATTTATTTGTTTAAAAATAAAATCAACTCCTTCTCGTAAGGATAAAATTGTAAAAACAATAATAATTATATATAAATTTAATACTACAACCAACTTTCTTAATCTCCCTTGTATTATTATTTTATAATATGAAGTTAGTTACCGTCTTACTAAGAACTCACTCTAGTCTTGACCTAGCAGCACAGTGCACAAAGCGACGACGAAGATGGATATCAAAACCCTTTCCTTCTCCGCCGCCGCGCCACCGTTAGCGGTGATCGCCGCATCCAAACTCAAAGGATTATCTCCATCCATCGACACCTCCCTCCCTCCTGATTCCGTCCCCACATTTCTCTTCTCCAACGGGTACGTTTCCTTTCTCATATCTTTTCACCCTTTTCCTCGTTTCTATGATCTATTAATAATTTGCAATTATTCGTAACAGGTCGAAATTTCATGGAGCATTCGTTCTTCTGCGTCACATTGGAAGAACTGAAACCCTTCCTAAACTCTATGGCCAGAATGCTTTTGAAACTGGCCAGGTATTTTTTTTCTTCTCCTGATTTATAATATAGCCCTGCATATCCTGTTTCAGTGAAATGAAAAATTGAAATTATTTGTTTACAAATAAACAAGGTTCTGTTTGGATAAACAGCTTATAGCATAAGAGTCAGTGTATAAACTAGCAAAATATAGTATAAAGCAAAATTGTTTTCGTATAAGGTAGAAGCTGTTTTCATACATTATCTTGGAGAATTAATGAAAATAAGCCGAAAATAGCTAATGAACAATGTCCTAATCTGCTTTCATAAGTTTTCCCAACCTGTCTCACAAAACTTATTCCAGTAGATAAGCCAATCCTAACAGGCCCAAAGTGATCTTGTCCAAGAATGGAGTTTTTTTTGTTGTTTATGTTGAAGACTTGAAGTAATGAATGGATTTTTTAATTGTCGTTTAAATCTTTCTTGATTAAAACTTCAATTTGGGTCCTTAAATTATCACATTCTCTCATATTTTGCCCTTGAACCATAGAAATATACTAAATTTCTAAAATATTCTCAGTAGTTAGTCCTCGGTTACTTTCATTATAGGAGAGTGATAGTTTAAGGACCCAAATTGATAGATTGAGAGTAGTTTAGGGTTTTGTTAGTACATTTCTATAGTTTAGAGACAAAATTGGTGGATGGGTGATTGTTTAGGGATCAAATTGAAGGTTTACTCGTATTTCTTTTGTTAGTTGTTTTTGCTTCTGGTTGTCAGTTCAGTCATTCTATTGCAGTTTTTACTTATTTCCTGTTTCTTCGGCCTTTTCAGATTGATGAATTGTTAGAGTATGCACCTGTACTCTCATCAGGCCCTGCTTTTGAAAATGGATGCAAGTATATTGATGACTACTTGGAGAAGCGTACATTTTTAGTTGGTTATTCATTATCAATCGCAGATCTAGCTATCTGGGAAGGTCTTGCAGGTAAATATATTTATATGATACCTATACTATACCTATTCAACTTAACCTGTGATACTACTACTGAGTCTCTTTTAAACATCCTTCCTATGGAAAAGGAAATCCTTGTGCTTGTTTAGTGATTGCATTTTGTGGTTATTTCCTAGTTGTATCCCTGCTGACAGGGTTTATTATTGCCTTATATGGAATATAGCTTGCAACATAAACTAGACCCACTTTGCTCTATTGTTTGGACAACAATAATCTATTGTTGTGGCTGATTGTTTTATTTAATTTCATTATAGTCTGTGGCTCTGTGCAGCTAAATTACTCTATCTTCTATTTCTCTATTCTTTGGTAACTTCACTGCATTAGTTTCTTCAACCTTAATCTATGAAACTTGATGGTTCATGTCATCGCCATCTACATTATGCCTTTTCAGGTGCTGGAAAGAGATGGGAAAGCTTGAGGAAATCAAAGAAATATCAAAATCTTGCACGATGGTACAATTCAATAGTTGCAGAACATGGTACTGCCTTAAACGAAGTCACGGCAACATATATTGGCAAAAAAGGAGTGGGAGAGCCATCTGCAACCAAGCCAAAAGACCAGCCAGTCGTCAAGGATAAAGTAAAGAATGTGAATGGAGATGTTTCTGATAACATTAAGGGAGGAGGCAAGCCTTCGGCAGAGATAGATCTTCCAGCTGCTGAAGTTGGAAAAGTTCGCTTGCGATTTGCACCTGAACCCAGTGGCTATCTTCACATTGGACACTCAAAAGCAGCTCTGTTGAACAAGTATTTTGCTGAACGATACCAAGGTCAGGTTATTTTGCGTTTCGATGATACAAATCCTGCTAAAGAAAGTAATGAATTTGTGGACAATTTGATAAAAGATGTTGAGACGTTGGGGGTCAAATATGAAAGAATTACATATACATCAGATTACTTCCCTGAGTTGATGGAACTGGCTGAAAAATTAATTAGCCAGGGTAGGGCGTATGTTGATGACACTCCACGTGAACAAATGCAAAAGGAGAGAATGGATGGCATAGAATCTAATTGCAGAAACCATAGTGTTGAGGAGAATTTGAAATTGTGGAAGGAAATGATTGCAGGATCAGAGAGGGGTTTGCAGTGTTGTGTCCGTGGGAAGTTGGATATGCAAGATCCAAACAAATCACTCCGTGATCCCGTTTATTATCGTTGCAATCCAATGCCTCATCATAGAATTGGGTCCAAGTATAAAGTGTATCCAACTTATGATTTTGCTTGTCCATTTGTTGATGCTCATGAAGGTATCACTCATGCCCTTCGGTCAAGTGAATACCATGATCGTAATGCTCAGTATTACAGGATTCAAGCGGACATGGGTGTTACGAGAGTTCTCATCTACGAATTTAGCCGGTTGAATATGGTCTACACTCTTCTCAGCAAACGAAAGCTTCTATGGTTTGTCCAAAATGGAAAAGTTGAATCATGGGATGATCCACGATTTCCTACAGTGCAAGGAATTGTGCGTAGAGGCTTGAAAATTGAAGCGCTAATCCAATTTATTGTTGAACAAGTATGTACAAGGTTTTGCTTTCTTTTATACATCTAAAAGAAAATATGCACTTACTAACAAATAAGAAATACAGTAGAATATGGCATTTAGTTGTCATACTCTTTTCTTTTTTTACTTTTTTGTTGTATATCTATGCTTAAAATGTTGATCACTGTTCTCTATACTTGTACAGGGGGCATCAAAAAATCTCAATCTCATGGAATGGGACAAGCTCTGGACCATCAATAAGAAGATTATTGACCCTGTATGTCCCAGACACACTGCTGTCATTGCGGATAGACGTGTATTGTTAACCCTCACTGATGGTCCTGAGAAATCATTCGTCCGCATCATACCTAGGCACAAAAAGTATGAAGCTGCTGGGAATAAAGCTACCACATATACAAAAAGGATATGGATTGACTATGCTGATGCAGAGTCTGTATCAGCAGGTGAGGAAGTAACCTTGATGGATTGGGGAAATGCCATAGTAAAGGAAGTAGAGAAGGACCAAGATGGGAATGTCACAGGGTTAAGTGGTGTTTTACATCTTGAAGGATCTGTGAAGACCACAAAACTGAAGCTCACTTGGCTACCTGAGTTAGATGAATTAGTTAGCCTGACATTGATGGAGTTTGATTACCTCATTACGAAGAAAAAGGTATGTGCTTGTCTTCTGTTTGTTTCTGTCATTAATAAAGGAAAATATATAATATGTGAACATTTAATGTATTTCTTTTGATTGGCTGTATCTCTGGCATTTGTGCTCATGAAAGAATTGCACTTCATTAATATTGGGTCGAAGCGTGAAACATTAGTTCTTCTGCAAAGTGTCCTATGAAAGACACTTCTTATTTGATCTTGCTGTCTGTTTGTCATTGCATTATCTATCCATTTGGCCTGTATAATTTTTTGTGTTTACACATAATCATATTTAGCTTATTCTTTATATTATGTTCAGTATAGCCGCAAAGGATAAGAAACTAATCTATACACTACCATCAGGCAGCCACCTTTAATCAAGACACTACCATCACTCCGTTGGCCCCCCCACCTTTCTATCAATCATATCACCCACCAATAAGCCTTGGCTTTAATTTGAGAGAGAAAAATGACACTTCTAAGTGGATATTTGTTTATACTGTGAGGTGTTTATGCAATTCTGCATCTCACCATATATGTTATAAGAATGTATTAACGGCTACTGTCTGACCTTCCATGGAACTAGTTTTATAGCACCATATTGTCCTTATTATTGTCCATCCTGATCCCATTCTCTTAAAAGTGCATACCCTATGCATATACCTGTTTGCTTCAGTGTTGAGTATTGGCATAGAATTTATGCAATTAGTCCTTATCTCATTTTTATTTGAAATTCTCTTAAAAGTGCATACCTTATGCATATACCTGATCCCATTCTCTTAAAAGTGCATACCCTATGCATAGACACTTCGGTTCAGTGTTCATTTTATCTACTCATACTTAATATACGTCAAACCTGCTTGCTTCCCTGTTTAAGTTTATATTTGCTTTGTTTGCAGCTTGAGGAAGGAGAGGATTTCATTGATGTGCTTAACCCTTGCACAAAAAAGGAGACTCTAGCATATGGAGACTCCAATATGCGAAATCTTAAGCGTGGAGAAGTATTGCAGCTGGAGAGAAAGGGATATTTCAGGTGTGATGTACCCTTCGTCCGGCCTTCGAAACCAGTCGTGTTATTTGCAATCCCAGATGGCAGGCAGCAGACATCTTTGAAGTAAAAATCTTTTTTGTTTTTGAATGACAAGTTGGTAATTTGGATAGCTTTGTGGAAGTATTTTAATGTGTACCATCATTTCAGTGTTATGCTTATAAGCAACCTTGTATTTGGGTTCTCGACTAGCAATTTGAATATATTCTGTGTTTTTTGTGGACAAATTCTGAGTATGTTGTGAACTTGTTATTTTAGTTTGGAGAATGCTAAACGGTGCCCTCAAGCAACCAAAATAAGTAACTTTTTTTTTATAAAAAGTAATGTAATTATTACTTAATCAAATTTTAAAACTTATATTTTCAAGATAAATTTTCTATTTATAATTTCCTTAACCATTGCCTTGAGGGCACCGATTAGCATGACCCTTTTAGTTTATGCTTTTGCTGAGTGAACACCAAATGAATTCCATAAATGATTCAAGTCGAAGGGATATGGAATCAATAATAGTAAAATGAACAACCATAGTATTTCTGAATTTGTGTTTATTTGTTGTACTGTGTATGTCACTCTCTTTGCTTGTATCACTTACAATTATTGTATTATCGTCAAAGATTTATTCATTTCAAGAAAGTTATTACGTATATCCATAAAACATAATTATGTCATCGTCAGCTCAGCTGAGATGGACAATGTATAATATATGTAAGGTCCGAGTTCAAACCCCGGCCACCACAAAAAAAAAAATTTAATTAAAAGGTGGGGATTATTTATTTCAGGAGCAACTATTTTGACATTTAATTGTTTAATAATCATTTTATCAATGTGAGAGATTAGTTGTTTTACTTCTTTCTTTTTTTGACAAAAAAATTAGTTGTTTATTCCATCGCAGTGAATAAATATAAGGCAAGAGAATTGTCATGATGGCTGATTTGATTATACAACAATCTTTCAAATTTCAATTATTACACAAATGAATATGCTCCACTTGCTCTAACTTTTTCCTTTATGAGTGTTCCAACATTTTTTGCAAAGGGACAAAGATTAAAAGAACAATCGACAGTGACAAAACAGCCACACCATGATAATTTTACTTTTTGGGTGCAAGCCTAGACTTGATTTTCTCAACCTCTTTGGTACCCACCTGGAATGTCTTGGTTAACACATTGTCTGGAACAGAAGGTGTGGCTGCAAACAAGGTAGTAGCAATGGACTGTGTACCAGGAAGTTGGCTGTTGAATGCAGAAAGAACAGCAGCAGGTACATTGGCATTGTTCTTTTGGAAGTGAACTAAGCCTTTTGGGAACACAAATATCTCACCCTTGCTAATTGTCTTTGATATGAGCACATTGGCTGTGGTTATGAACCCAACATCTAGTTGGCCTTCAAGCACAAACACCACCTCGGTGGCGCGTGGGTGAGTGTGAGGTGGGTTGAGGCCACCTGGGGCATAGTCAATCCTTGACAGAGACACACCAAGAGTGTTGAGTCCTGGAACTTTCTGAACGTTGGCTCCCGTCACCACTGAGCCAAATGTGTTGTTGGTACTTCCAGGTTTGGCCAGTATGTTGGAGGAGAAATCAAAAGCATTTACCTTAGATGCCTCTTTGCAAGTGAATCCGTTCACTGTCACACCTGTTTTATATATTACAGCCCTCCAAGAATTAATCTTTCAGAAAAAATAATCATTTCGCAACTCTTAAATCTACAAAGCTGACTTGTTAGTTGAGGATTGCTCAAGTTTTATAAATTTAATTTGAGCCATATCTCAACTCTCATGTGGCATGGGGGAGTATTAGACCCATTAAATTCTCGATGAGGATTCACTACGGTTGAGAAATCTCACACTTGACGTAGTTGCACATCGCCAAGTTATCAAAATTAGACAACTCAGATTTCAATCGTCCATTTTAACTTTGATATGGCAGTTGAAATGCGAGTTATCCGATTTTGATCAGAAGTTCTGCAATGCACGACCGCATGAAATGTAGGATTTCCAAACTGCTGAGAAATCCAAATCTCTAAATTGTAAGCTCCCATTTCCAATCATGCTAAGAAAACCAACAATTGTTTATCCATTATTCAGCTAGTGGTGCTAAAAAATGCGGGGTAAGGGACAGATAAATCTTAATCATGTTATGTTAGTGGGAATACTATACTACAATCAACATGATTAAACAGTTGAGTCAGGAAAAGGCAAAATTAAAGCAGTTTGGAAGAAGTGGTATGCCTTTAGGAGTGAGGCTGAGAAAACTAATTAAGGAAATGAAAAAAAAAATAAAGAAAAGGATCAAATCAAATTATTTTGATAAAAAAACATATTTAAAAAATAGGGAGCGGGAATAATGGGGTCTTATTTTCCAGCTTATATGCATTTGAAAAGAATTTGCATACTTCTCAACTTTGTAGCCTATAGTTATAGTTTATATGAATGGAAAAGAGAGTAGAGTAATGTAAAAGGGTAGGTACCTGAAGCAAGGTCAGCAACACAGAGGTCTTGAAGAGAGTCAGGATCTGATGAGAAAGTGGTGGCTAAGAGCAGAGCCAGTGTCCCAAGAAACAAGGAATGTTCAAGCTTCATGATTTGGGTAGCTGTGTAATAATTATGAAACTGAAAATAAGTAAGCTAGGGTTGGACCAACAGAAATGGTATGGAAGAGAGTAAATAAGTTGATAAATATGGAGAGGAATGAGAAGAAAGAAACAAATGAGTTGGTTGGGAAAGGGTGGGGCTTCATAAATGAATTTATAGCAAGTGAGGATGAGTTGACAAACAAGATTAGAAACAAACAAACGTGCCACTTCTTCATTTGATTTTGTCACACTCACACACCAACCATTTTTCTAAACTTAAAGTATAGTTTTCCATCAAAAATCCTAAGATTACTGCTCATCCCCCAACACAAAACACTCGTGCCCAGCTGAATTTACTTATTTACCCCTGCGCGACTTAACTTTTAACTCATGCATGGGTATAACTGAAAATTCAGTTGGGTGCGAGCGAAAAGTGCAGACGAGAGCAGTAATTAAATCCTGATTTAAGTCAAAAGAAAACAAAGGCCCCCATAAGCTAGATTTTTGAGCCTCCTTCTTGGTTTGGGCTCTTTTCATGTTTTGATTCTTTGCCATCTTGACAGAAACTCTTTTTTTTCATTCGCCCTCGCATTTTACCGGAAGCATATACTTTGGTATCATGCTTCCGGTAATTTATGTTGACCAATTTAAGTACGGCGACGGATAGAAAAATCATTTCCTGATATTGAAAATTCTCAAATATTTTTAATTATTTTTTGAATGAGTTGTCAATATGATGTGACACAGTTCACCAATAATCAAGTTAGTATGTAATTAGGAGTTTAATTTGTGTCAATTGTGCATGAGAAAAAAGAATCTATTGATTGAGGTTTGAACTCTATATGTCGTAAGAATAGTCTCGGACTCTCCCATCAGTAGGATACCTTAACTTCACCCAAAAGCTTGTAAATATATTTTTTGTTTCCAAAACTTTATTATAATTTTTACTTCAACGATATTGTTTGGTTCGTATATTAACAGCGTAGACTTGATTTTAGGTTAAAGATGTGTGTATATAACATTTGTCACACTTGGAATACGTGGCATAATTGATCCTCTTTATTGGTTACATGTATAAGGAGTCCTTGCTGCAGCTATATATTGATAATTTTTACTGCTCGTGCTGTGATTTATTGTGACTAAAACAAACTTGAATGAGTAATTAGGTAATAAATTGAATGTAGTATAGTATCGTCAGAATACACACACAAACTAGATTAAATAATTAAGAGACAAAGTTCATCATGAGTTTGATGAGTTGTTAAATTAGGTTAAGCTGCTGGTTAAGCATTTGAGTGTTTTCCATTATATTTCAAAAAGAGACAAATGTTTGTTCCAACTCTTTATTAAAGCATATGATTATAGCATAGTTTTCCTTTGGATTATTATTTACTCTAGGTTTTATAATGATTATATGTATTACTATATGTATAGAAATCCAGTTCTCTTGTATTGTAGCAAGGTTGTTGAGTTTTTTTTCTTCCTTATACTGCATAGAAACGGTGCTCCATTCGTCCTTTTATTTGTACGCAGGTAAATCAGCTTTTAATTTTTTTATGATTTACCTAAAGTTGAAGACAAAAACACTTAAATAGGATATGCATTTTTTTCCTTCAAATATTTGAAATTCACGACTTTTATTAAGTGTATATATAGTAAACTAGATCGAACATGCTGTAGTAAGATGGTAAATGAAAACGTTACTCTAAATTTCATCTCATTTTTTTTTATATAAAAAATAAAAAATAAAAAGGAAAGAAGAAGAAAATTAACAAGGTTATTCTGTAATGTACGAGTGGTTTAGAATTTATGCTTACTAGTTACTACTGCTGTTTCTTGCCTTTTAGTTTGTCCATTTTACATCATTGGTTTCTATCGTTTTCACTTCTAGAGTGTGTACCTGTATTCTTGTCAATTTAGTTGTTATTCCTTGAAATTAAATACTGCAGGGTTGAGAGCTTGCCTTGAGGGACACCATCTATACAATACAATATGATCTAGTAATAAACAATGTGTAATTTATTCGTTTTAGATACTGAAAGTTTGTTCAAAATGCAAAGGATCTTAATATGTTTAAGCAGTGGCAAATGAAAATAAAGAAGGGGTAAATTCACCAACAAAGAATGCTATTGGTGGATGACTTGTTCTGCAGTCGTTTCTAGGCCTCTTTTGCTTGCTCAAAATCCTTTTTGCATGACTCTAATTAAATTGATTATTTTATGGTGTGCAACTTGTAAGTGTCAATATGGTTTTAGGTTACATATGGTTTTAGGTTACAAAATGAGTCTGTCAATCATATTTTAGATGTAAATCGAATATTTATTGCGCACAATTACATAAATTAATCCATCAAACCAGATATAATCATATTTGGAGACAAAGTTTTCTCAAGAGTTTAAAATTCTGCTACATTCTCATAGTTAGATTCAAACTCAAGACCTCTAGTTAGAATAGAAAAGACCTGAACTATCTCATCTAAGCGCTCTTGAATAGTATGTCAATTATATACACCAGCTGTCTAGCTAGGAAGAAATTTATATTTGAAATACATACTTTTTGGGAATCTTTCAAAAATTATAAGGTGTTTGTTCAACCGATAATTATGAAGTATCTATCTATAAATTAGAGGAGCTTTATCTTCCAATATACAATTCTGAACACTTGAAAAGAAGTAACAATAGTTCCATTTTTCGTAAAATCTCAATAATCGTTTGTTCACTCACTAGAATATTTACACCATTACATTCGCCAACTGCCAATTGCCATAACAAACACAATTCGTGAAAAATATGTTTTGGCATCAATTCAATACATTCTTCATTATTCTATTTTTAGTGTCATCAACCCTAAGGCTTTAACACCGCATTTTTCCCCAAACCCTTTATGGGTGATCTCTCTTACAAATCCAACATTTCTAAATGATGCAAGACTGATCACACTCACTTGAATTTCCAACAGCCACTACCCAAATCCCAAAAATTAATTTCAACCGAAGTTTTTGAAGGGAAAAAAAATCCGGTAAGATTGAAATGAAGGGTACAAAGTTGAACAAGAGGCTATCAAAATCTAAATTTCCAAGTAGTTTTGCAACTGCAATTGAGGGCGTGCAAAATATTCAGACACGGAAACAGTAACACAGGACAGTGGAGAAAAACTACCAAGTCAAATTAACTCGAAAAAAGAAAAGATTAAGAGCATCTCTACCAAATGAAGCCATTGTATCTCAAATTGTTAAATACCAGAATTATCTAACTTAAATTAGTTAAATTAGTCACACAAATATTTTACAATTTGGAAGATTGAGCATGAGTATTACGAATTGACCCTCCTTCATGCCAACTGCAAAAAACCAAAGAGAAGAGAGGTAGAATCATAGATGTTAACAGGTGCAAAAGGGACAGTCACATAAATTAGGTAGCGAGAAAACAAACATCTACAACGCTAACCTGGTCAACATGTAAATGACTCTGCCCATCTAAGATACAAAACCAACTATTTTTTCTTCTTACCACCACCGGCCTTAGCTTTCTTGTTACTCCCTTTAGCTTTAGCATCATTCACTGGAGTTTCCTGTCAAGAAAAAAGAGTACATGTCAAACCATGGACCTACAGAACCAAAACAGTAACATATTATGCAGGTGCTTTTAATTTTTATTTTTTTTCCATTATCTTTAACATTGGTTTAGTTAAACTATCTGTGTGTATTTTGAAAAGGCTGTTGCTTCATTAGGCTTCTTGTTAGAAGATATGGAAATATCTTGAAATTATCCTAATTACTTTGTAGGATTAGTTTCTTTTTGAGTATCGAAAACTACCACTGGAGATTACTTCTCATATTTCTTTATTATTATTATTATCAATTTGTTTTCATGGTAGGATTATTTGATATTTTATCAGTATAAATAAGAGTTAGTGTTTAATGTTTATGCATTGTACCAAATCATCAATCATATCAAACCATAATAACAAGTTTCTGTAATAGATTGAACAGGTTGTTTGAGATTGAGGCTTATTGGATTAATAAAGTAGAAATGAAAAGGAGGATATGATATCTACTCAACAAAAATGCAGAAGAAAAGAAAGAAACGTAAATATAAAAAGCTCTCCAGTCATCTCTGCCTAATCAATGGAAACTTGTTTCAAGCCTAATCAATGGGAACTTGTTTCAACTAGAAAAACCAACGAGACTTCTTAAAAGTTTAAAACAGTAACTAACTAGATCCAGAAGCCTATATACTTATGCTAAAGGAACTAAAGTGAAACCAGGAACAACATTTCAGAGTTAAGAGATTTATACTAAAAGTAAAAGATAAGACCCTTGCAGTCGAGCACCATAAGGCCTGATGTAGTTTTAAAATTTCTCAGGCAAAATTAGTAGAAGATTTATATCTCAATTACTAAAAGACAAATTATGCATTAGCATAGATTGACATTGAAGGTTCACCAGGTCTATTCAGCTTCAGGCACCAAAGCAGACACCTCTAGACAATGGCGTGGAAAGATTGGAACACAAACTATAGATCGGCATGCTCAACTGGCCAAAAACCATGGACCTTGAGCAGTTAGAAATTCGCAGAGAGGACATCTTATGATCAATTGCCGGTTTGAAAGATCTAAGCACGCATTTGCTTTCCTGTCATTAAGTGTAGCAAAATTATGCTAAAATATCAGCTTCATATTTTTGGTAAATTTGGTAAAAATTCCTGTTTCTGGCACTTCAATTTTTTTCTCAGATGTGGAAGGAAAGTTACCCTATTATTAATATTTAATAAAATAAAGGTACACAAAGGGGGGACTGAATTGAATAGTTCCAAATCCAGTTAGTGAACAAATGATGGGATAAAAGCATTGCTTGCCAGTTGCCACACAAATCAGTGTTTTCAATTGTTAATTTTCTGTACCCAACAATGTTTGTCTTAACGTTTTGATAAGAAATCCAATAAAAAATATACCCCATATCAAATGCATGAATAATGTATATCCATATCTCGGACTTTAAAATGCATACTCAATCAGTTTTTTCACACAATTTAATGCAACTTATCATGGAATGAAAGAATTTTTCGTCGTCGATATGACATCATAAGAGGATGAAAATTAATTGAGGAAACATTATGAAAACTATGCAAGGAAACAATAATTCATGATCTAGTTTCAGGAAGACAAATACGGACCCAAAAGAAGAAAAAAAACTAAATCACAGCAGGCCAAAAGTCTGACCATAAATGTTCTGGTGGAGAATTTGCCAGGCCTTCAACAACAATTTTGAATGTTTAACATATAGAGGGGGTGATAGATGTAGTGGATACATAGTACATACCTTCCGTTTGATAGGTACTGATGGATTTGCAGTTGGCTTAAAAAATGATTCCAATCTGGTATTTCCAGAAAGAAAGTTAGGTATGACAAGACAAAAGAAAAGGTCTAGCACTAATGTCTAATAAGTTAATCACTTACCGGCCTTGTGATGACTTGTTCTTTGCCGCTTTAATTTTTTCTATTGCCTAACATTGAAAAAAAATCATAGCAAAAAATGTTTCTTAAGAAGCAACAAAGACCCAATGAAACTCAACTCTAAACACATGTTTAGCTACATACCTTTGTCACCCTATCACTGTTGAACCCATTCTCATTTACTAGAAATGTTATTAACCCCTGTAAGAAAGACAACATGCAACCTGGTTATCTTGCCAAAGAATTGATACATAGATAGAACAAACATAGGTATGTCAGTATGCATATCCTTGTGCCTTTGAAAGAATACTTAAAATTATCAAACAAAATAGTTATTACTTCTTCATCTGGAGGAGACCACTTAAGATTAAGTACTTCATCATCAGTTGAGACCTCTGGCTCTTTAAAAAGTCGTCGAGCCTCCAGATACGGCCAATCATCTGGTACCTGGTACCTGAATCAGTGGTACACTTGAAAGATCAACATAATTGATATATTAATAAAATTTGACTGTGGCCCAGTGGTATTAGCTTGGGATCTGGGAGTTTGCTCCTCCTCAATGTCTCAGGTTCGATTCTCTCTGGTGTCAATTTGGGTGGGCTAATTTAGCTTCTTCAAAAAAAAAAAAAATTTGACCGTGGTATTAATTATTACAAAAGCACTTGTTGTAAAATGTGTCATATAAGTGGACTCATCATTAAAGATCCAAATATACAGGCCAGATATCTGATTCGTAATGCAGTGCAAACATGACAGAGAAACAAGTAAAAACCTCTATTGCATGAACTTGAAAACAAAGAATTTTAAAATGGGAAAAAAAGAAAACCTCTCTTTGCTTATATTTTCCAGTATTTTTTCAATAGAGCCGTGTTGGCGTATGAGCTTCAGAGCTGTCATCCCCCCAATACCTGTGGCACACATTGATAATTATTCATATTATGCACATGTACAAGTAGCGATCATATCACAATCATAAAATTGAGCTTGAACCTAGCACCCGTTGGATAAAAGCGGGACAAAAAATACCTCGAATGTTGTCACAGTAATCACATCCAGAAAGTATACATAAGTCAATAAATTGGTCCATGGTCAAATCTAGCTCCTCCAAAATCTGAAACATGAGATATATTGAAATAAGTAGATCATACAGTGAGAAACCCATACGTTTTGAAAGCAGTCAAGGATAACAGACCTTTGCAACGTCAAATTCCATTACTGGAATCTTCTTTGAACTAGGATCCATTAGATGGCGAAGAAACTTAGGAGCTCCAAACGTTAAGGAATCCATGTCTTCAGAAGCCACAGCATACACCTGTATAATACATAAAATGTTTAACATAAACTCTGAATTAACTTTATATCAAAGAAACTTGTATTAATTTGATATGAAGGCATAGCAAAAGTTATATTTATCAAATGCAAAAAATATTAAAGGAAGAACATATTTGAAATTTAAATAGTTTCATAAATAGTGGTATCGTAACATTTAATTTTGGGCAAATTACACTCACCTCCCTTGAGGTCTTCTTAAATAGCACTAACAACCCCTCTACTTTTTAACTAAACACTAACTTCCTATAATTCAAAGTGACAATCACCTCCCCTATCATGTAACAGCGTGAGTGCTCTGTTAGCTAGCATACTCCCTACCATTTGATTTAACGCCGTGTTGATCCTCCATGGCCAAGCAATAATAGCCGCACCATTGGTTATACTCTCAAGCACATAACCCCACCCACATTGCGAATGAAAACCACCAATAGAAGGTAATAGGAAGAATGGTTCAAATTGTCAAAAAAAAGAACGATGTTTCAAAACAGACCCACGTTTTTAATCCTCTTCGCAAACCTACTTTTCGTATCTCATCAAATTCATTTGCATGCACCACCTAAACGAATCTCTATCTCCAAGTGAAAAGCTATTTCCTTCATTTGTTCATACGACACCGTACCACCGGTCACAATAATTCGCCATTGCTTAGAGCTTTAAGCTCTCTATGTCCAAGCTTGTCCCACATGTTAACTAAAATTAATATACGACGGTCTAGCATGGAATCAACCAGAGAAAATATCTCATGGAGTGTGAGGCGGGGGAAAATGGAGGAGTTAACTAATAGAGCACTAACGATGTTACATAACAATGGAGGTGTTTGTCGCTTTGAATAAAAATTAAGGGAGGTAAGTGTTTAATTAAAAACTAGAGGGGATGTTAGTGCTATTTAAGAAAACCTAAAGGGAGGTGAGTGTAATTTGCTCTTTATTTTTCTTTTCATCTCCATGAAGTGTGTTTGAAAAGGATTTCTATTTAGTAATAATCGTATCATTTTAGTTTTCAAGAAGGTGGACACAACATATTTAAACTTGCCGTTCCAGTTTTTCAAAGAGTGGAAGAAATATAATGTAACATTTAATTTATTTATTTTTCATTTCCATGGTCTGTATGAAAAGGATTAGTATTTAGTAATAATCTTATCATTTTAGTTTTCAAGAAGGTGACACACAGCAGATTTGAACTTGCCTTTCCAGCTTTGCAAAGTGCAGCACATTGAGCCTCTGCTTCTGAGGGTGCCTGCAGAATTTGAAGCCTTAGCCAAATGGTGAACTCGTTGTACAATAAATTATTTCATTTTAGTAGTGCAACGTCACCTCAACAACAGGCACTCCCATGAGTCTTAAAAGTCTTTTGCAGTCGTCATTATGTTGCTTTGTCACCTACAAGAGTATAGAATATATTCTCAATGGTATCCACCAAAACCTTGTTTCAATCCATTATAATATAAAAAATTGAAAGCTTTTCAAATAAAAATGTCTAGTAAACAAAGACACACACCTTCACTGTCCGTTTACTGAATTTTTCAATATCTTCCTTGTTGTCAGCCTGAAATGACAACAAAGATCAGCCAAGGGATGAATATCCTGATTTAATACAAGAAATCTCTCAACAAAACCACATAGAAAAGTCGCCAACAAACTATGCATATACCTCTAGAGCTTCCGTCAAACCCGCGGTAGCCTCGGCTCTCTTTGAGAGACTGTAAAAAGTTTTAGAAGGAAATGCATTAATTAGGAACACTGATAAGAATCTATAGATAGAACTCTCAAGAAATAGCATCAAATCCACGCAAAAATACCGTTTTTTCAGCTCTTGATTCTTCATCTCCGGTGGCTTCCCATCAAAAACATATCTGGATACAAGCATTGGTAAAAATCGGCAAGGGCACAGTTTTCAAATCGACTTATTCTCATATGGTTTTCTTTTGTGGTGGTCGGGGTTTGAACCCCGTACCTTGCATATATTATGCATTGCTCCTACGAACTGAACTAAGCTCACAAGGACATTCTCATATGGTTTAATTGAATGAAAAACAACATAAAAAAAAATTACACTGGCTTCATCCCGGCTTCTAGAAGTCTGATTGTCCGCGCAAACATTCCTTGCAAATGACTATAAAATTCAATTCAAAATCAATTAACTAACTAACACATCAATCACTCTTACAGAAAAATTAAACAAAAACAACTAAACACAATTAAGGGCCTGTTTGGATCAGCTTATTTGAGTTTATCTACTGACATAAGTTTTGTGACTGTTTGGGAGAACTTATGAAAACAGCTTATGACTTGTTCATAAGTTGTTTTCAGCTTATAGTTCTCCGAGATAGCTTATGAAAACGGCTTATAGCTTATACAAAAACAATTTAACTTTATTTTATCTTTTGCTATAGAAAAAGATTACACGTAAGCGCTTATGTTATAATCTGCAAATGAACTGATTATCCAAACAGAGCCTAAGCTTATCTCAAACAAAATCCACTAAGAAATTTAATTATTACTTACCTAGTAACTTCACCCGCTTCATTAGTCAACATTTCAGTTCCGCTTCTTCCCACAACAATCTACAACAAATCAAAATCAATTAATTTCACACATAACCAACATTAACATAACTTAACCCATTTTAGGTTGAAAATCGAAACCACTTACAAGAAACTGGTAAATGCTCATACTAGCATCAACAGCAATCTTACGACCAAAGTAAGATTCGAATTTGTTCTCCTTCATTGATTTGGGAGCATTATCAGCTAAAAGCTTCGTTAAACCCTAAAAATTAATCAACATTAATAAAATTAATTAATCTCAATAATAATAAATATAACAACAATGATGAAATCGAGAGAAAAATAGAGGGATAAAAAATGAAGACCTTAATACCCATCGTTGTTTGAACGAGAATTTGCAGAGGATAGTGTGACGGCAGAAAGATGAATAAGGAGCGAGAAAAGCAACTGCTTCCCGCGCACTCTCCTGTAAAGGTGTTTTCGTAAGGGGCCGATTGTTAGCCCGCTATATTTAACGGCCCAAATAGCCCATGAAGTTACCTCGATTGACCTAAAAACTTATATGATAGGCCATGCGATGTGATGACTTTTTTAGTGTATGATTTGTAAGTACACTTGTAATCTCTTTTGTTGAGCCTTCAAATTAAAAATGAAATTCCTTTTTTGCTAAATAGTTTAGTGGGTAGAACTCACACATTTTAAATACGGAGAAGGGAGAAGGGGGTATCCGAAGTTTGAACCTAACTCATACATGTAATATTCAATATCCTAACAACTGAGCGGTCCAAATAGCCCATGAAGTTACCTCGATTGACCTAAAAACTTACATTTGTAATCTCTTTTGTTGAGCCTTCAAATCTATAATGACTCTACTCTACTAAACGTCGAGTCTAACTCACCTAAATTGTTTCTATAAAAAATAATAATCATAATTAAGGATTGGGCAATAATTTAAAATATTTTAAATGTGTTTTGTTGGGTATGTGTGACTCTAAAATAAGAAATTTGATAACCCGTTTTATTGGGACTAAAAAATGTTGAACAAAAGTTTTACAAAAACTAAAAAATGTGATTTATGTTTGTATAGATTAAAAATGAAATTCTAGAATTTTACTAGGAATATTTAGCTTACTAGCCTTTTTTTGTTAAGTAGTTTAGTGGGTAGAGTTCAAACATTTTAAAAATGAAGAAGTGAGGTATCCGAAGTTTGAACTTATTCCCTACATGTAATATTTAATATCCTAACAATTGACCTAAACTCACCGATATAATAAACTCACGGTATAATTGATTAACCCTTTTTTAAGTTGTCCCAAGTAGTTAATGAATGAGCCGAGGAACCCCGATTCAAACTTTACTAACTTCTCCACCTTATTAGGGCCCTTCCCCTAGAAAGTCGAGTAACACCAATTAATTAGGTTGGAGAATTAGAAAGTTGTTTCAAACATGTCTTCTTCGTTACACTCCATCATTAGGTTTATCGCACAAAAAAAAACATTCTTAAAAAAATGGGATTCTGCTACACAACTATAATATTGGATTCAATAACAATGGAATTGATCACAATCGCCGCATTCTTAACCCTCTTGGTCGTTTACCGAATTGTAATTAGTCCCAACGCGTCTATCCATAAAACAAGAGAGGATTCTTTCAATTTCGTGTTTAACTTCGCTCAGGTAAATTCCTGTGCATTCATTACACTATTGTTAATTGAGTAATCTAAATATTTTCTATTGTTTTAAATTAGACAAAGGAAAACATGAAGTCCGGTTCCAACAGGACAAGAAGAGCAACAAGAGATAAAAGATGGCTAAACAATCGTACATTCATCACCAAGCTAGCCTTTCATGATAGTCGCTATTCCGTTTCCTTCCCTTCACGAATCTCCACTCACTGCAAAGTTAGTTGTTACTCTGCTTTCTATGTCTCTGTTTAGGAAATTAATTAATGATTATGTTAGTTTCTTAGGAGTAAATGAGCATTTTAATTGTGTAGAGCAATTTAGTCATTCAAATTTACAAAATAGCAGATTAGTCTCTTGAATTGAAATATGTAAATCAATGTAGTTTCTTCTACTAAAATATTTTCTCTGGGAAATGTATATCAAAACCAATGAAAGATCTATGTATTTACTTGATTAACGTCTTGCTGCATCAAGACAAAGACAAAACCTTTAAAATTGGGGAGCCCAAAAAAAAATGACTGACCTTGTTTAATTTAAGGGATTAAACTGTTACTTGGTAAAATTTTGATACTAAATTGATAACACCCTTACAGCAATGAGGATTGAAATGATCGTTTACTCATTTTTTGTTTGTCTGCATGATTGTTATTGGATTGTAAACTAACACATTGTTGTGGTTTTAGGTGTGTTATGATGATCTGACTTTATGCCAAAGGTGTGCCCTCTTCAATGGTGGCAACAATTTGGTCGATAAAATCAGCGATTTACCAGATGAGTTATTGTGTTACATTCTCTCTTTTCTCCCAATCAAACTCGCTTTTACTACAACTATTCTTTCAAAGCGGTGGACCCTACTCTGTTATTCACTCTTGGTTCTCCGTTTAAATGATCAAACCTTCAAAGACTATGAGGCCTTCTACCAGTTTTGTCGTTTTGTGGATACTCTCATGCTCTCTCCTCATACAACCAACCAACACATCAAAGCATTTCTCCTCAAATGTTGTATTAAACACCGCGCGCAAAATAGTAAACATAATGTAACAAAATGGCTAGAAGTTGCAAAACGGCGTCGTGTTGAGGAATTTCACCTCACGTTATATTACCACAACTTGAAGCCCATTATTTTCATCTCCCAAACCCTTGTTGTTCTCAAACTTAAAAGGTTAAATGTTGGAAATGATACTTCGTGTGTTGATCTTCCATCGCTGAAAACCCTTTATTTGCAATTAGTGTTTTTTAAAAATCAGAAAGATTACATTCATTTTCTTTCTGCTTGTCCTATCCTTGAAGATTTTCATGCTAAATCTATCTATATACATAATGAAATGAATTATGATGAATACGATGCACCAAAAGGGTTGAAATCCTTGACCTTGTCTAAATTGATCAGAGCGAGAATCAGTTCAATGGATGTTCTATTTAATGGTATTAATAATGTTGAATTTCTATGTATAACCACCGAATCCAGAAATCGAGAGGCTTCTTTCAAAGTCATTCCAGTGTTTCCAAACTTAATTCATATTGATCTTGTGTTTTGTCATCATTCATTTCATTGCTGGGATGGTGTGGTAGAACTTCTCCGTTGTTGTTCCAAGCTTCAAATTCTTTCTATTAGAAAGGTTTGTTGAGTAGTATGTTTGTTTGTTTGCTAGTTCTTCTTTTTTTATCATATATTTTAATAAATGTTATTCTTTATCCCTTTGACAGTGGACGGAGACCAGTTCATCCAAGGAATGGAAATGCCCAATTACAGTTCTTGAGTGTGTTTCGTCGCACCTAAGATCATGTACTATTTTAAACTTTGAAGGCTCGGCAGATGATCTTCGATTTGCAAGATATATTTTGCATAATGCAAGTCTTTTACAAGACATGACAATCGAAGTTACTACTAATGGAATACTTTTGGAAAAAAGTCGGATCATGAAAGAATTGTACACCTGTCCAAGGATATCTACAACATGTAAACTTTCATTTGAATTTAAATAATGTTACTAAAATGTTATTCTAATATGCAACCACATTATTTGATAGTTTGAAGTAGGTACAGGCTTGGTCTTCTTTTGTACAAATTAATCGGGATGATGATCTTTGGTGTTATCAAATTCCAGGGTGAATTACCTTCGTGGCTCGATAATGATTTTGTTTGGATCAGTGCTTTTAATTTTATCTGACAAGTCTCGTTTAATTCCATTTATGTTTCCTTTCAACATTTCAATAAAACACGACTTGGTTTGGTGGTTCTGATTTTGATGATCTAGTCGAGCAGCCACTGCATAGAGAATCGGTTTAGGTTAATTAATTTCTTCATGGATTGCTAATTGGGTTTATCTCCTTCATTGCTTCTCTTCTTCTAGAGTTTCTTTTATCTTCATTTTGTAGTTCTTTATTTGAACGAAGAGTGTATTGAACTTAAGAGGATAATCTTCAACTATGTAGCACTGAAGGGTGTCGGTATTTCATGTGTCGGTATCGGCAACACACTGACACGATACTAAGACATGATTGTGTTAGATTAAGAGTTAATTTTAGTCATTTTTAGTGTCTATTAAAATTTGTTTGTCAGCATTCTTGGGTCATAAACATGCTAAAGAAAAATGTGGGATTTTTTTGTTTGTAAAGATTAAGTTAATTGTCATTTTTGGTGTCTGAATTATAATTTGTCTGTCAGCGTTCGTGGGTCATAAACATGTTAAAGAAAAATGTGGGATTTTTTTGTTTGTAAAGATTAAAAAAAAAAAAATTAGATATTTATATAACCATTTAGTTAACCCTTTAATTAATTCATTTTTTCAAATATTTACTTGGCATGACTGGTGTGTCATTGTTGTGCTTCATAGATCTTCAATGATTCGTCGCCTCCTAATTTGGTGGTACACATACTTATGGGATCCTAAATTGACCTTTGATTTAAGGGATTAAACTGTTATTTTGTAAAATTGAGATACTAAATTGACCAACCCTTACGATAATATGGATTAAAATGTTTTTTTTTTGTTGTTGTTTGTGTCTATGTGCATGAGACTTGATAGTTAAACTAATGCATGTTTGCTCTAAAAATCACATGCACAACATGCACTCTACAATGTTGGAAACAGTTTGGTCGATAGCCGAGCCGGTCACAAGGGAGTGCAAACAACTCTAGTCGGACCTCCAAATTGCCAGGTATAAGTATGAAACATATTCTAAAGATGACAAGATTTTAATCGTAGACGGCGGTTGTTTCTAATTTTGAGAACTTTGAGGTCGCATATTGACAAGATTTTAACTGTTGCCTGTAAGGTTTTTCTAATTTTGAGAACTTTGAGATCGCATGTTCGAGTTATGTATAAGATTATGGGAATGTAATTGCTTGCTTTCATTCATCACAGTAAAAAGGTATATATACAATGATAAGGTGTTTGTCAAACCTAAGGAAATAATGATAAACATGAATGAGAAGGAATGTAAGTGCTCGCGCTATCATTCGTCACAGTAAAAGGGTATATACACAATGATAAGGTGTTTGTCAAACCTATCGAAATAATGATAAACATGAATGAGAATAAACACAAATAATGACAAACATGAATGAGAATAAATACAAATAACTACAATAATAATTACAAGAATATTGACTTCGATCATTATGGATTAAAAATTAAAATGCATGGAGAATGGGAGTTGAACCACACACATTGAGTTGGAAATACATGTTGTAAACCAATGGACAAATAAACAATCTTTTCATAATTAAGATGTTTTTTTTTTTAAAGAAGTTTCATAATTAAGATGTTAATTATATATAAAGCTTAATCTACTAAATGCCTTATTTTTTATGTGTTATTGATATAATTTATAATTTAAATAAAGAATGGTTCTTATAAAAAAAAATCATCTTTTTATCAATGGCCCTTTTTATTATGAGAGTAGGGCCCTCTAATTTTACTGAGACGGTCCTAGTCGATAGAATAAGTGATTTACATGATAAGGACAAAGGTGTCAGTTTTTTTTTTAAAATAATATATTTAGTATTACAGTATTTAAATATTGCTCCTATAATCTAAAATTTCTGGCTCCGCTTTTATATACAATTTTAGAGCTCAATTTCCATTAAAATTTTAAGAATAAACCAATATGATTATTTATAACATATTTTTGTTTTTTTAGAGGACATCATACTTTTGATTATTCTTCTAATTGTATAGCCAATTTTATTTCCAATGGAATTATATGAATTTATTCATGTAAATAAACTAGACAGATCGATTACTTATGTTTTAGTCGTTATTTTACAAAACCATAAAATACTTATTATGAACTAAAATGTCAGCCAAACATTTTAACATATATATACTCTAAAACAGCTGTTTGAGTGGACCAAACTATCCCTTTTTCCAAATTATCTCCTACAATGCACATGGTACCTCTAACCTTTTTCTCTTTTTTTCGTTTGTAATAATAATTATGCATACTTGACCAAATAATAATAATAATAATTATGCATAGAAATACAAATCATATTTGAATTTCAATTAATTTTAGACTTTGGATTGCAACTACCTAGCTAGCTATTTTATAGGTTACAACAACACAGATCCCAGACAGGTCCCTTCCTAGAGAATAATAATTAACTAATAATGCATACATTCACGAAATAAAGATAAATACAAAGATCATGTTAACTTGTGCTCTAATAACACATGTTAAGGATATTAAAAATTGAAATTTTATATTGAAAAAAAAAAAAATTTTTGAATTTTTAAAAACTTGAATGCGCAATTTTTAAGACAAAATTTCTACATTAAATTCATTAATATGTGCCCTTAATATAAATGTTAGTATTTCCTAAATATATAAGAGGCAAAGAAAATTGTAATTTTGCACCTTGTTGCAACAAAATATATCTAAACAGTGCACACAAATGACAGCTACTATTTCCATAGTTGAAAATGAGTTGAAGAAGTAACACAATTTAATGTCAACATCTTAATTAACACGTTTCACTTTATTTATTACATTTGCAATTGACCATAAACAATTCAAAATTATTGAATCACTCTTACACGCATAAACAGAAATGACATATTCCTGCCACAATCATAAGAAAGCATTACGTACGAATATGATGTCGTGAGCAACAAGAAATTAACAATAGTAGAATTGCCAATGTCGAAAACAACTTGTACACAGTGTATGTCTAGAAGTAGCAAGTCATAGAAGAAAAAGGAAAGCTAGAAAAATATTGAGACAACTCGATCACTCAAGCACATTTAGGAAAAGCATGGACAAGTTTGTGGGAAAAAGTGATAAAATTGGTGTCATTGAAAATCATGTAGCATGGAAGGTGGGGTTAATAAATCATCAATCTTTACCCGAATGATCAATATTAATGAATTTAGAACCATAACATAACACCGTGGCTTTGATATAGACAAGAATCTATACTATAGGCTTTTATGAAAGTAAGCAATATATTCATTCATTCATAGATATTAGATAACCCCCCACACGCAAAAGAATGTGCTAGGTTCAAAATTTCAACGGCATTGTCACATTCTCTTGATAGTGGACCTAGGGCTAGTGGCTAATGTGTATAGTGAGAGGTAGAGCAACCTTTTTTTTTTTTTTAACTAAATATGTAAATACTACTTCCTCCGTTTTTAAATATAAGTAAAATTGATTTTTTAAATTCATTCAATTATGATGTATTTAGTTCATAATATGGACCACATACATCATTAATTAAATGAACCTAAAAAGTCAATTTTGCTTATATTTAAAAACGGATTGAGTACTTTATTATCCAACAAAGTTTAAACTTAAATGAACTCAATTATATATTTGTTTATATGCATGTTGGATAAGATAATAATTAGATGAACCAAAAGAGAATTTATTCTGGAATATACATGAACCTACCTATGCTTTTGAGAAGTGGGATATAATATAAGCATCAATACCTGCTTTTAGAATTTAAATATGCTGGCACCTAAAGCTTCTAGCTCCCTACAGGTTGGCAGTGCATTCGTGCTAGCTTCTAAAGTTTAAACTTAGAATTATCTATCACATTTATTAAGTGTGTACTTGGCTCATTTTTGCATGAAGTAAAATTAAGAAATTTTTACATTTCTGCTCTAGTTTTTGCCAAAAATTTCAAAACTGCCCTACTTTTTCAAAAAATTGCAGAAATACCCTACTTTTTTTGACTTTCTGGTACCCCTCCACTTGGAGTTGCGGGGTACCCTAAAAAGTGACAAAATTTTGTCCTTATTATACCCCGCAACTTGGACTTGCGGGGTATTTTTCTATTTTTTTTTCAAAAATTTTAAATACCCCTCTACTTGGAGTTGCGTGGTATTTTTGTATTTTTTTCAAAAAATTTTAAATATCCCTCTACTTGAAGTTGCGGCGTATAATAAGGACAAAATTTATGCATTGGTTTCCGTTTTTGCATGCATAATATATAAAAAAATAATTAAAATAATTAATTTTTAATAAACTAATAAAAGTTATATAACAAATAATATTACCATAAAATCTACAATTATTATAAATGCCCTGCTGTCCCACACTCTCGTCTTCGACGATTTCTTCCACGATTTACTTGAGGGTCATGTTGGCCTTCGTCAATGTTATCTGTAGTTGATTGTATTTGACTACCATAACCCAACGACAACGACACAT
>Ga0228710_1003124_pt1 | contig 26376 bp, 16 predicted proteins | sample MedpolnodulmetaG_FD_177995 | JGI IMG/M metagenome (GOLD analysis project Ga0228710, IMG submission 177995) | Root nodule microbial communities from Medicago polymorpha collected in Santa Monica, California, United States - pink nodules | ecosystem: Host-associated > Plants > Roots > Nodule... | reverse complement strand
TTTTTTTTTTATAGACAAAGTTTCCTGTATTATTTTCTTCTTTTTCTTTCTTGAGTGGACCTCACTTAATGTGCTTATGTACAAATGAACACTTCAATTGTAGATCGAAGCAGATGATGCTTGCTTAACGTGTGAAGCCACATTAACTAGAATAAATGCTTTCCTTGAAGATGCACTACACTCTTCATGTGAAGGAATTATGGTGAAAACGTTGGATATTGATGCTGGGTATTCTCCATCGAAGCGTTCTGACAAATGGTTAAAGGTTATTATTTATGTTACAGTACTTTGGTTGCTTTATACAAGATACACACAGAGAAAGGGATATTGAACCTGTCTAATGTCCCATGGCATCATTTTATAGGTCAAGCGAGATTATGTGGAAGGATTAAATGATACTATTGATTTAGTACCAATTGGTGCTTGGCATGGAAATGGAAGGAAAGCTGGATGGTAGTTCATTATCTCTTTCTTTTCTATGTCTGCTGAAATCTTTTGAGACAATGCAATGAAAACTAGAAGAAAAAAAAATTAAATCATTTTCTCTCGCATTACTTCATAAGTTCTATCAATTACCAGCTCTCTAAATGCTTAAACTGTTAAATGGAGACCCAAGAATGGTTTTGCATCTTGAGTAGTTCCATGGCATTCAAAGGCACAGGTGGTAAAGGAATAAAGAATTTTTTGTCAGATATTAGGTAGCAAAAAAGAAGAGGCTGGGCTAATAATTAAGAACTACCAAATTAATTAGTTTATTGTTAAACTGTATTTCATGGTGAGCATATATTTGGTGTATTCAGAGTATGGTTTGAATGGTGTGAAGCTCCTTTTTATAACTCCATTTATAATTTCATTTGATGAACACAAACTTCAGAACTTCATGTAATACATTAGAACTTTGTTAACTTATATCAAATAGAAAAGGAAGAAGCAGAAAAAGGACCCTGCATTTTTCATGGGTTCCAGTTCTGGAATCAATCTCATACAAAATGTATGATAAGAGTTCTCAACCACGGATATGCAATGACTCCGGTGCTTCCCTAGATTCCACCATGACGGGAGCACTATAGCACTAGATGCCTTTTGTTTATGATAATTTTTTTATAAGTGAGTGAGTTACTGCACTGTTGTTGGTCTGAATCTTTTACTTCGCAGGTATAGTCCATTTCTCATGGCATGTTTCAATCCTGAAACCGAGGAGTATCAAAGTGTATGCCGTGTAATGTCTGGGTTCACAGACTCTTTTTACATAGAGGTACAAGTAGTTTTGACATATCCTTTGAAATATTCTGGGCATGCTAATCATGCATCCATGGTAGAAGATGCAAAACCCTATGGGCTGTGCCAGCTAACTCTAAAGTACCCTAGACATTTTGTCTAGAAAGTTGAAGGATATTATGATAATTTTTTATTCACAGTCCTTTCATTTAAAGTTGTTAATATGCCATATCAATGTTACTTTTGCTTGCATAGATCGTTATAGATAATATTTTACTTTCATGTTGACTTTTACAAGTTAGTAGTCATTACATTAGCCATGATATTGGTCATTCATGTTCTGAAAGATAGAACAAAAGAACACTTAAATGAACAATTTGGACCTTGAAGACCAGAGTAATTTTTTATGGCAGGGGAGACAACCTGTGTTTTTACATGTTACATAATCAGAATATTTAAAATCAAATAGCAGAAAAATCACATATTTTGGTTACCTCCCTGGTCCACCACGCTCTTTGGGACATCCTTGAGGAAATTATGTTTTTCATATTTGTAATTATTTTTTTGTAGAGAATATATTTTTGCAGTTTGGAGTGAGTGAAAGTTTGTATAAATTTGCTTAGAACTTATTATGAAACAAAATTTTGACATATGGTCATTTACTTTTCACTATATATATTTGATTCAGCCTACTAGCTGCGTTTAGCATGAACTTGGGCATAGGTAGGAGAAAGAAACAGGGGGGCAGAGCCGAGAAAGTATGATCAAAGCAAAAGAAGGCTTTTAGTGAGAAGCTAGTTTTTATTGATATCATGAGTTTTTAACTTTATCCTGTTGTAGTAATAGTACAAGGCTAAACTGACCCCTCGTCAGTTTTTAACTAGAGTTTTCAAGACACCGCACAATGATTGTTAACTGAAGATGCACAAAGCTATTACTTCTTTTTGAAGCTTTTAACTTTGTGGAAACATTCTTTTATCATAATTGACATGAATATTAACATTGTGATGCAGATGAAAGAATTCTTTTCTGAGGATAAATTGTTGTCAAAAAAGCCACCATATTATCAAACAGGAGAGACACCAGACATGTGGTTTTGTCCACAACTTGTTTGGGAAATAAGAGGTGCAGACTTTACAGTATCCCCAGTTCACCATGCTGCCATTGGTTTGGTTCATCCTTCTCGAGGCATCTCTATCAGATTTCCAAGATTTATTTGCAGAGTGTCAGACAGAAACCCAGACGAATGTAGCACTGCTGCTGATATAGTTGAAATGTTTCATTCCCAGACTCGGAAAATGGATGTCCCAACTGAAGGTTGACTGTTGGTTTATGTACATACTATGAGGTTCCGAATGTAAATTATTCCTAGGCAGTTTATCAAGATGTTTCAATGTTTTGTCTTTGTGTATATTTCAATGTATTTAACATCTTTTTTGGCTTGTAAGCTTCGTAGAGAGATAGCTTTATAAAAAAATGATAGTAGGAAGCTAATATAACATTCTATTGATCTGCATGCATGATATCATATTATTAACAAAACAGTCATTTGCCTCTCTTTTAGCCGTTTGATTATTGTTGCCATCTATTGTCTTGCAAACATACATCCCAAATATGGTATTAATATTATTCACGAAACCCGAGTTTGATTCCTAAGGGTTAACACCAAAAAGAAAATGTTATTCCTTCATCCTCATCTAACAATATCATACTAAAAAAATAATGTAAACAAATTTAAGTTCTTCAATACCCTATTGTTCTTCATCATTCAATATAAAATAAAAAAGTGTGTATGCAAAATAATGTGCTTATTCAAAAGCTTTTTAATATCCAAATTAATGTACTAATATATTAAATTTTAAAGTTTTTCTTGTTCTAGTTAATTGTGTTTATTATTATTGCAATTGAGTTTATGTTGTGTCTGATGAGTGCTAAAGTGTGTAAAATTAAGGATGTAAGCTCCTACCATACCAAGATAGAGATATTTTTTGACTTCATTAATCAAGGAAATTACAGTAATTGAAATAAAATGATAACTTTGATGAGTGATCCAAGAAACGCGTAGATGAAGGGAAAGAAAAAAAAAATGCCCATCAACATATTAGATTGAGTTGGTATTTGGGCCATCCATCTTGGTGAGAGTAAAAAAAATGTCGATGCAAAAATTGATCGGTGATGAAAAGTGAGTTGCTAAGTTAAACCAAACTAAGGAAGGGTGATTGGCTATTGACATTATATATCATGAATTAGTAAGATTGAATGACTACTGACAGCGGCGGAGGCAGAAATTTTGGATAGTGGGGACATCATATATGTATAAATTTGTAACAAAGAATACATAAGATTGAAATCGTAAAATTTAAATTTAAAATAATGGGATTTAAATGTAAAATTTAAATTTAAAATAATGGAATTTTAGATTTACCTCTTGGAAAATCAGTAATGGAGGAATCTAGAATGGAATAAAGGAAGAAGAGGACTTGAAAGACAATGTTAGAAAATAGAAGGAGGAGAAGGAGAAGAAAGACGAGACTCGGTGTGAGTTTAGTATCGTTTCTTTGGTCGTGGGAGTGGGGTAGTGAGTTTCCACTTTTTTTTTTATGCAGAGCATGTTTAAATTGTTGTTTGTTATAATAAAAAAAAATGTCATGCTAATTGGTGTTCTTGGACACCTATTAAGGAAAAAAAGGTAAATTTTGTATTAAAATAAAACTTTGTATATACTTTTTAGAGATTGGAGACACAAATTCTAATATATTTTTATGTCATAATAATTATGTTTATACCAAACATTTTAATTTCAGTAAACTAACTTTCACGTAAAATGTTTGGTTTATTCAATCTAACCAAACATTATTCTAACTTTCACGTAAAATGATTGGAAACACAAATTCTCTTATGCACTTCTTTTTCATATAAACTTTCACGTTTTAGTTAATTTTGTCGATGTGGAACATGTATTTGACACCATTTGAAAGACAAGGTCCAACAATGAAGTAAAATTAAATGAGAAAAACCAGAAAGGCTTTTTAATGTCCATGTTCATCCATATATGAATTTATGCTAAAATTTATGCAATAAACCACTTTCAATTTCCATATGAGTGAGTTAAACTCAAGAGTGAAGAAGATAAACGATTGATGAAGAATGAAGAAGAATCAACGGTTCAATTTCTCTCTCATCCTTTGACCTAACCTAGTATACCCAAACCTTCCAAAGCAAATAGGTAACTACATCTCACAACACTCTAAGATAAGAGTATAAGAGAAAAGAAAAAAAGAAGTTAAATATAAGCTTAAAGTGTTTATGATCGGTGCATCTTGTAACGAAGAAATATAACATATGTATAGGCACCTCTCTTCTTGTCTTGCAGTTCAAGAAATATCTTTATGTCCTGCATGACTTGACAAGCAAGAAAGTAAAAAAAAAATCTCGTAATTTAAAAGTTCTTAATTAATGTTTTGTTAACTTTGTGTTCTACGAACACATGTTATGGAACTACATAAAGTAGATAGATATTTTGCATTGAAAAGAGTAATTTTTATACTTTAAATAAAGTTAATAACATGACTAGTAACATAAAATTATTGTATGTAATTCCTTTATACGTAAGTGCATAAATTCGTATTTTTTTATTAGTATGAACTTAAAAGTGAAATTTGTAATTTTGATGTAAAATTTAAATGTATCTTTTTAAAAAGGTAAAGATAAGAGTACCTGACCTAGTACACCCACACATTCCAAAGCAAATACGTAACTACATCTCACAACACTCTAAGATAAGAGTATAAGAGAAAAAAAAAAGAAAAGTTAAATATAAGCTTAAAGTGTTAACTTTGTGTTCTAAATGCACATGTTATGGAACTACATAAAGTAGATAGATATTTTGCAATGAAAAGAGTAATTTTTGTACTTTAAAAAATTATTAACACAACTAGTAACAGAAAATTATTGTATGTAATTCCTTTACAAATTCGTTTTTTGTTTTTATTTGAATGAACTTAAAAGTGAAATTTGCAATTTTGATGTAGAATTTAAATGTATCTTTTTAAAAAGGTAAGATAATTATGAAATTTAAATTTTGGAATTTAAATTCCATTACATCATTACCCAACTGTGCAGACCTCTTTTTCTTTATAAAACTTCACGTTTTTGTTAATCTTGTGAATATGGTACTTGTGTTTGACGTCATTTGAAAAAGTATAGAAGAAGTGAAGAACATAAAGGCTCTTTAATATCCATCTTCATTCATGTAAGAATCTATGCTAAAAATTCTGTAATAATCCATATTTAATTTCCATGAATGAGCTAAACTAAAGAGTTAAGAACATAGAAGAAGATGAAGAAGAAAGAAGAATCACCAGTCCAGATAGAGTGGTTAACTTCCATTGATTCAACACTCTCTCACACTCATAGTTTTGAGTCAAGGCCTCAAGGGTATCGATGGGTAGTATACAAGTTAGTGAATTACTGCTCTGTTGCATTGTAGATATAGTCGTTTTCTCATGGCATTTATTTTCGATATCCTGAAACAAAGGAGTATCAAAGCGTATGGCGAGTAATATCTGGATTCACAGACTCTTTACTTAGAGGTAAAAGTAGTTTTGACATATCCTTTGAAATATTCTGGCATGCTAATCATGTATTCATCGTAGAAGATGCAGAATCCTCTCGGCTGTGCCAGTTAACTTTAAACACTAGAGTACCCTAGACATTTCGTCTAGAAACTAGAAAGTTGAAGGATATTATTATAATTAATTTATTTCACAATCCTTTCAGTTAAAGTCCTTAAAATGCCATTTCAGTGTTACTTTTGATTGAATAGATCATTATAAAAATAAAAAAAATATTTAATGCTTTAATGTAGACTTTTACAAGTTAGTACTAGTAGACATTACTTTAGTCATATTCAGGTTCGGGAAGATAGAACATGAGGGCTCTTAAATGAACAATTTGGACCAAGAAGACCAGAGGAATTTTGTCTGGCAGGGGAGACAACCTGCGTAACATAATCACATATTTTGGCTCTTAGTTTGTAATTATTTGTAGAAATTGATTTTTCAGTTTAGAAAAAAGTGAAAGTTTGTAAAAATTTGCCTAGAACTTATTATATTTTTTTCATATATATTTGCTTCAGCCTACTAGAGTTTTTATTGTATCAAAGCAAAACGAGGCTTTTAGTGTGAAACTAGTTTTTTATTGATATCATGAGTTTTTAACTATATCATATTGTAACAGCAGGCTAAACTGATCCCATGTCAGTTTTTAACTAGAGTTTTCATGACACTGCACAAAGGCTTGTTAACTAAAGATGCACCAAATGCTTGCTATCATCATTGACATGAAGATTGATACTGTGATGCAGATGAAAGAATTCTTTCCTGGGGAACTAAGTGTTGTCAAAAAAGCCACCATATTATCAAACAAGAGAGACACCTGCCATTGGTTTAGTTCATCCATCTCGAGGCATCTTATTTCGATTTCCAAGATTTATCTGCAGTTTGTTAGACAAAAATCCAAGAGAATGTAGCAAAGTTGCCGATTTAGTTGAAATGTTTCATTCGCATACTCGGAAAATGGATGTCCAAATTGAAGATTGATTGTTGGTTTGATTTCTATGTACATCCTACGTTCCGAATCTAAATTATTTCTAGGAAGCTTACCAAGATGTTTCAATGTTTTGTATTTTTGTGTACCTTACAATGTATTTAACATCTTTCTTGGCTTGTAAGCTTCGTAGGCAGAGCATTGACATTATGTCATGGCTTTCTTGTTCTAATATATATAGCTTGATTAATGCCAAGGCCACTATAACAAAACCTTATTTTGACCTTGCTGTTATTTTCAGCACGAGTTTTCACTCCGGCTTCGCTACTAAACAATCTTCATGTTTTGGGAAGTGCTCGTTTTGACTGCACAAATTGTCCAGAAATATGCATTCATGCATGAAAAAAATTTGATAATTTTTTTTTGATATGTAATTTTGAACTAATGTTAGCGGTGGAGGAAGTAGATTTTTGTTATTTTTTCATTTTGGCCCCTTGGAAAAGCAGAGGCAAAAGTAATATTTCTCGGTGGAGCTTGCATATGCTTCTTCCATGCGTGAAGGTGGAAGATGGTCGGGAACAAATATACAGATCGCATGCTTCTACCATCGCTTCTACCATTTTGACTTGAGAGCTGCATGTTTGCACATTATGCTTGCATGTCTAGAACTTTGTAGGACATAGTCAAAACTATAAGAGACTTAAGATGAATGAGAACTAGTAAAAAACAAGGAATTCAAAAAATAATGTCTTGGAGATACGAGTCGAACATTTTTTTTTTAATCAAGCAAAGAAATCTATACTATCTCTTTGTAACAAAGGTAAAATAAAATGTGGTGGATCTAGCCACCATTGAGAGTGCAAGCTAGGAAGATTAAGGCCATTCTTGGCTAAAGCATCAGCTACAGCATTGCCCTCCCTATGAATGTGTGAAAAATTACAAGTAAAAGTTTGTGTCAAAGCTATACAATTCAACCATCTGACACGCAACATCCAAGGAACCTCCAGCTGATGGTAAAGAGCTTTTAGCACCATCAACGAATTTGTCTCAATCCAGACATCCCCCCAATGCATCTCCACCGCTTTCTCTATAGCAAACATCGCCGCACTTAACTCAGCCACAAACGCTGAAGCATGGCCAATGTTTTGAGCAAAACCTCCCAAAAAATTATTCTCCCAATCTCGGATAACAACACCAACTGCACCTGACGAAGGGGAGCCAAACGAGGAACCATCAATATTAAGCTTAATACATCCCAAACGAGGGGGCTGCCACACGACCTCCTTGGAAGACACCGGCTTACAAGGGCGCGGAGAAGCCCGAGAGAGGGTGCGGATGTTGAGGTCCATAGCAGAAGAAATAGAAGACCCCTGGAGCAAAGTGGAACTCAGCTGGACTTCTGCTATAATGTGTCTGATTAAAGCATGAGTGGGGAGTTCCTTGTCTTGAAAGCATCTATTATTTCTCTCACTCCATATTTGCCAAATAATATGAGTGATAGCTGAAATCAGAATCTACTGTGTGAGCTTGTTCCCAGAGTATGTGCAAAAGTTTTAGATTTTTAAAGCAACGTCCTAAACACGCTTATTAGCAATCAACCATAATGAAGAGACTTCGTTCCGGTTATAGTAAACGCAAGATGGACTACCATAAGGAAGTAGTGCTAACCCAACAAGATTAGCAGCACATTCTTCTACCGTGAAGGAATCAATATTTGCAATTATATTTATTTTGACATAACCAAAGCAAGCGCAATTGATGCAAAAGTGAGTATATTTCTGTTGGAAAAGATCACCATAGAGAAAATAAATAAACATAATAACAACATAGAAACATAACGAGGAACCCACAAAAGTTCCTTACCTAATGAAACTACAAATCAAAGAGGTTTTGCGTCAGTTAGCATTTCCAGAATCCACAGTGTTGTCTCCACCTCCAAGAAAACTACCAACCAAGCGAGCCAAGAAAAGAGTGAATTCTAAATCAAATGAGGCATTGACTAGTCGAATCCCATCTTCGTGGAGGCGTGTTGATAATCGTGGAGTTGACATTGTGGATTCCTGAGTCACATTGTTGCAACTTATTACAATAAGGTTGTAGTGGAGTTGACAAATCACGAAATTGGAATTTCGGAGACTTTTTCCCAATTAGAGGTAGGAACCCAAAAACCCAGATCATGTGCCTTAACCTAATCCCCAATCATTTTGTTTTTTTTTTTTTTTTTAAGATGATTGTCCACTACCTTCATCATCTACGGAATGGAAGCTACACAAGAGCGAAGAGGCATCGTCATGGGAATTTGATTTTTTGGATAAACAAACTTGGTTCTGAGACCTCATGAACATACGAAAAGGAGACATACCGTCACCACCAAAAAAAGAGTCAAACCAAGCCAATTCAATTTTGTGTGAGACTCCTGAAAAAGTAAGCAAAAATTTGAAGTTATTACAGAAGATGAAGATGATTCATTTTCGTTAGATGGAATATGACATTTTTTTCTCGGTGTTCATCCTTTTTTTCGTCGATATTACACCAACCTTTTTTTTGTGGTAGATATAATGTAACACCATTTTTTGTTGCCAATATATAACTAAAATTTTATAAATTAAATAAATATATGAATTTTATGTGGTGGACAAAGCACCAACAATTTTATTGGTTATTAATGTTCTGCATTTAATATAAATACATGTCTATGTTTCGGCAATAATCTATTTTACCTTTCATTTTGTTTTTATTCTGAAATTTGCTATTTAATATGCTTATGTGAAGTTAAAAATGTCTGAAGATGCAAAAATTGAAGCTCATGTCGGATACTCTCCTTTCAAGAAGACAATTAAAGTTTTTTAAATTAACACAATGGATAAGTTGAAGACACAACTTAACAAATACTTTACCTACCTTGGTGAAAATCATACTACATTTAATGTATTTGTACAGGTACCATTTGTGTATCTGGGGGCGGATAAAGATGAAGACATGTGGAAAACGGTTTATTATCCTCGGGTTATTCGTGGCAATAACGATGTAAAATTTATGTTTAGGTCGATGGTTGAAAATAATGTGTTATTTCTCTGTGTTCGTTCCAACTGCAGGTGCAAAGATTATCTGTAGAGATTTGACGTCATTTTATAGGCTTTTAACTTTATTTGTGTATTGTTGTGTAATGTGTTGCCTAATGTTTCACTTTTGTTGAATTCCAAACATTCGTGTAATTTTTTTTTGTTCAAAAAGCTAAATTAGCTCACTCAAATTGGCACTGGAATTGAACTTGAGACCTTGATAAGGAGCACACTCGTGAAGTTGAATTGATTTAATGTTAATAAATTACGAAAAATTATGTAATGTTGTTGCTTATGATTTTGTATAATTGGTGTATTGGTTTTACTTCCTCTGAAATTGTTCGTTCTGAATTACAAATTGGCTTGGCGGAGTTTACAGCAAGCACTGGCTGTATAACTGATAGCAACAGTAGTTAACTACCGTTGGGACAACGACAATTAACTACCATTGAAGAGGCAAGCGCAGTTAACTATTGTTGCGATTACCGAATATTAAATAGTTGCAGTGGGGTCAAATGCGTATTTTTCATGTGTAATTTTTTTTAGCAATTTAACGATGACTTTTTCTAGTCTCATCCCGTATATTTATAGTTACACCATATTTACTTAAAATTTTACAATAATACCAAAATTGTCCTCTCCATGTAAAATTCTAAAAACCCCTTTTCATGATTATTTTGAATCTTCACCCCATTTGACCCACAAACAATTTTTGTTCCATAACGTTCCATAACGTGGCATAAAACATTAATGGATAAAAAATTGTTTGTTTTATGCCATTAATGAATGAATAATGTTCATTTTTCAGCCACATATAAAGACTCAAATGCCTCGTACCAATAAGTTAGTAGATATTAACCGAAAATTATCTGATGCACAGAGGAGTAGAATTATGAAAACTCCGTTCCGATATCTTGTGGAAATGAAGACCTATATAGGAATGAATGGTACTTTATTGAAGGAATTATTGCATAGGTGGGATGCAAGTAGCTTAGGATTTAGAGTAGGCGTTAGGACTGTGGCCTTTAAACATCTAGACCTTTGTTTGGCTCTAGGTTTGCCTATTGTAGGAGAGGCTTTGCCGGAAACGATTGATAGGGTTAGTCATGTTAGAACATTGTTTGATGTGAATGAAGTAATTGATATTAATAGTGTACATTCAAATCTGTAGGTCCTTCAAGAAGGGGACAACATAGATGATTTTTGTAGAGTTTACATCTTATCTGCCTTGTGTGTCTTATATTTTCCGAAATCACACGGTAATATTAAAAAAGATTTCTTTAACCTTGTTGATGATTTAGACGCCCTTAGTACATATAATTGTGGTGTTGCTGTTTACGATGATTTAATGGAAAATTTTAGTAGTGCAGCGTCAAAATACCATCAACAAAAGAATGATACAACTATACACATTTCTGGTTGCTCAGCCGTATTGCAGGTATCGAATATTGAATGGGTTTTGTTTTTTTAATTATATCTATAGTTATGTTAAATGTTGTTTATGTTAATTTTATTTGTCATTTGAGTAGATATGGGCGGGTTGAACATTTAAGCCTCTACAGTGGACCATATAAGCGTTTTCCACGCACTAACAATTGGACCGAAGTGGAGGGAGGACATGTTGTAATCTCAAACATTTTTTCAAATGAGAATGTTAGTAATTGCCTTTAGTATACTAACTCAGTATTGCGGTTTTATAGTTTAAATTTTCACATACAAGATAAATGTTGCCATCACAACACTTACTTCCAATTAATAAGATAAATGTACATTTTTGAAAAATGCTCTTTCATCTCCTATAAAACTTCATCCTATGTCATATAGAGTTAAGTTGATATACTCAAATTCAACATCAATCATTTTATTTAAAAGTGCTTACAAATTATTACTACATTTTAATGTGAGTTACACTTGTTTCAATCACAGTTACTAACAAGCTCTAAATATCAATGAACAAAAGATCAATTATAATCATGTCACAATATGGCATGAAGACAAAAAGTAAACATCAAATTAAAGTTAAATTTCACAATTTTTTATGTAACCCAACATAAGTTGCGATCAAAACTCAAGGTCACAATCATAATACAATATTAAGTATATGCAAAACTTTTGTAGATAAATGACGCAACAAGTATATAGCAGAATTAGTAAAAACCAACATACAATTCATAACAATTTCTTTTCAGTCTGAAAACAACAATCAAGCCCACAACTCTTAATTTCATATTCAATCGCAATTCGCACTTTCATAAAATAAGCTTAAACATCAAGTCAAGAAATCATGAAGAAAAAGAAGCAGCATTATGAGGATACATTAACCTTAGAATCCAAAAACTCAAACTCAATAAACTCTTGTAATATATAAACTAATATAAACTATGTTAGATTTCATTCTTGACATATATATTATACTCTTCACTGATATATATGATGACAAAGAGTGGCCTATAAACGTATAAAATGATCATACAATAACATACCTGTAATACAAGAGCGCATCCCTTAATTTGTAATCGTGAAGAATTTTTTCCTTCACAAAAAAGAGGCGCTACTCGATTTAAACTGCAAGCAAGAGTTTCATAAACATCGACACCCCAATTGTATCTCCCAATGGAGTTCAAGTCATCTAACATTTTTAGGCACCAACCACTAACCTTAACACTTGAATTTGGAAAGTAGAACTCGACAAAACCAAGAAGTAAATAAAGTCGGCAAAACTTCTCAACATCTTCGTCTCCTTCCATATTAATAATTTTATCATAAATTGTTTTCACATTGATGACTTCATTATCAAACATTGCTTTCGTAGTGGATGTAGGGTCTTTTTTGAAGTTCACCTATTATACGAAGTCCCAACGCAAAACATACATCTAAAGGTGTAAACTGTATTATCCGACCTTGTATAGCAAACCCCCCACTCCTATCATCCCATCTTTTTACCAATTCTTCAAGCAAATGATTATTCGACCTTGGTGGCAACATTCTTTGATCATCATTATTTATTTGTATAATGAAATTATATACTAATATTATAAAATATCTAAATTGAGAAGGAAATGATTATAAATTGAGAAATTTGTTTCATTAGAAAACAATTAAAACAGATTATATTCTTTCACCCTTATCTCAATCACCTACTGAAAAGCTAAAAATAATATAAACAAATTTAAGATCTTTAATCCCTCGTTATTCTTCATCATTGAATATAGTGGAAGATAATAAAGAAAAGTGTGTATGTGAAAAAATGTGCTTATTCAATAATTTTTTTAGTTCCTAATTTACGTACTAATATATTACATTTAAAATATTTTCTTGTTTTAGTTTATTGTGTCTATTATTATTGCAATGGATGAGGAGTGCTAAAGTATGTCGAAGCAAAAAAGAAGAAGTTGCGGTCCTTATATAAGGAGAATGCTAACCATGTTATGATACAAACAATATTTAGGATAAAACAATGTTATGATACAAAAGTAAATCCAATCATCAATGGATTTTAAGGATGTGAGCTTCTCTTTCATACATATAAAACCAACATTATGATAAGAAAAATTCAATTAAGGATTTAAGCATCTACTAAGATAAAGATTTTTTCTAAACTAGCTAATTAAGGAAATTACAACTACTGAAATAAAATGACATCTTTGACGAGTGATCCCAAAAGCACGTTGCAGATGAAAAGATAAATAAAAAGTGGTCTCCGACATGCTAGATCGAGTTTGTTGTGTGCAAGTGTGAGTTATATGTTCCACATCGGATAGAAAAGTAAAGGTTGAACACCTTATAAGTAAGAGGGCCTATAAACCCATTGCCTTAAGGTTTTGGGTAAGAGTGTGGCGTCTCTCTTGCTTGTGTGGTTGTTCTAGCCTCGATGTGGACGGTCCCCCTGGCTCCTCTTCAGTGACCCAACAGTGGCATCAGAGCCGGTTAGGTGAAGGTACTATCGAGACAACCAGTCTGTTTGTGCAGAAAGCAGCAACGGTGGTACAAACGTGTCGGTCCGTTTGCGGAGAAACCAGCAACGACGATACAAGTAAGTAAGAGCTTTCGCTTGAAGGGAGAGCATGATGAAAGATGGACTCACACTTGAGGGAGAGTGTTGTGTGCAAGTGTAAATTATATGTCCCACATCGGATAGAAAAGTAAAGGTTGAACACCTTATAAGTAAGAGGACCCATAAACTCATAGTCTTAAGGTTTTGGGTAAGAGTGTGGTGTCTCTCTTGCTTATGCGGTTGTTCTAGCCTCAATGTGGACGGTCCCCCGAGCTCTCCCAGTGACCCAACAGAGTTTTGGGCCATCAATCTATGTGAGACTAATCACATATTGTAAATCACATAGTGTAGATTACATATCAAAAGATCACACGGACAAAAAGATTATGTAGATGCAAAAAAATGAACTATGATGAGAAGTGAGTTGTTAATTTAAACAAACTATGGAGGGTGATTGACTAGCTATATTGAATTCAAAGGATCAAAATCAGTTTCATCCAGTTTTGATAATATATGAAAGGGGGGTATTATGGGTAGTGCATTTTAAACACAAGAATAGAGCACATGTGTGGTAGCGTGTGAGAAAGAGGGATATATATTGATTTTAAAGAGCCAAGCTAACCATCAAAGTACATTACTAAGTGCAAAGAAGATGAGTATTGTGGGTTTAAATATGCTTTTCAACATATCAAATGTCAAGTTTTTTTTTATCCTTTTAGTTGTACTTAAAGGACATACGATACTCAAATAAATTACTAAATTGATACTCTAAGAGGTGTAATGTTAGTGTTATGATTATGACTCTCCTACAAGACTTGCCACGCAAAAAAGTAAACAAGTGAAAGAACCACTTTGCTTGTCTTGAACTTCAAGAAACAACATTGTTTGTCTTAAACGTCAAGAAACAATCTTGTTTGTCATGTTCTACCTCTTCCTTTACAATTCTATGTAATGTAGGAATTCTTCAACATGTAAGTTTTCAACCAACACCAACAATTTCCACCTTGATTGAAATTGATATATATACTTCCACTGTTGTCACTAACATTCATAGTTCGAAGAATTACCATACTCCATCATAAAGAGTATGATCACTTGAAACTAAATCACTACAAGAATTATCACATTGTTTTTATTGACAATTAGAGTTCAAAATTATTAATATACTCCATTTTAAGGAGTATACTTCATTCGAAGCTAAATTCCTCAAAGAATATTCGTATGTCGAAAATCAGGCTAAAAACTTTTGGTGCAACTTGCATGTTGACAACCAGCTCTTCAACCACCGATATAATCTCACAACACACTTTGTATCAATGTCAATCAATGCTCGTGTACTAATCAACACCTTATGTAATCCCGATTGTATCAACACATCCTTGAGTTGAAAATCCAAAAGCCAAAATTGATTTTTCCATCCATTTTCTCTGGCCCAAACTTCACAACGGAGCTTCTGATTGCAACACTTTCACAATACCACCCTTCTTTTATAATGTGGAAAGATCAAACAATGCTATCACACAAGATAAAAAGATTCTTATACTTGTTCCAAACCAAAAGCTCTGATAGTCATTGTTGGAAGAAAAAAAACAATGGCATAGAGAAAATAAAAGAACACAATTAATACATACAAATATAACGTGGAAACTTTGAAACTAGAGAAAAAACAACGACCATTGTCTAACAAAAACCAGATAATAACACTATGCAAATTTTTACAACGCATATACTACTCTCAAACACACACTGATCTCATTACATCCACACCCTCCGAAGCAAATACCCAACTTCATCTCACAACATTCTAAGAAAAGGGTATAAGAGATAAAAAAATAAAAATAAAAAGACAAATACAAGCTTAAAGTGTTTCTAATTGTTGAATCTTGTTACAAATAAAGTCTGTACATCAATCTGCTTGTCTTACACTTACGATACATCTTGCGTCCTAGAAGACTTATCAAGCAAAAAGTAAACAATTATTTACTAATTTAAAATTTTATTTTGTTGTAGTTTAAAAGTTAATATTCAATTAAATAAACTTAAAAGTGAAATGTGTAATTTTGATGTAAAATTTAATTTTTTTTCTTCTATAAAATGAAGAACAAAGTTAAATATATTTAATTTCCACAACTATTCTTCGATATTTCTTTCAAACTTCTTTTTTGATATAAAGCTTCACGTTTTTGTTAATGTCGTAAATGTGGGACTTGTTTTTGACACCATTTGTAAGACAAACTCCAATAGTGAAGTAAAATGAAATGAGAAAAAAAGGGAAAGGCTTTTTAAACGTCCATGTTCACTCATGTAAGAAGAATCTATGCCAAAATTTGTGTAATAAACCATTTTCAATTTCCAAAACCGAAGAGTAAAGAACATAGAAGAATGGTTCAAAAAAAAAAAGAACATAGAAGAAGATGAAGAAGGAAGACGAATCAACGAATTAGATGGAGTGGTTATTCCACAACGCTCTCACACTCACCCAGAGCTTCATGCAGATTCTCTCTCCTCTTTGGAACTAACCTCCATTCGTAAAATCGTCACTCCCAAGTTAAAGGAAAGCAGATGAATATAGGCATTGCTAATTTTTTCTAGTAATATTTAACAGTCAGACTATTCGTGTTGAGCAGTTGATAATGCGTTTCAAATACAGTCTTGCTGATCCATTGAAACACTGTTTACAAGTTATTGGGCACAAATTAAACGATACTCTTGATTTAGCACCAATTGGTCATTTGTCATGGCATGTTTCAATCCTGAAACGGAGGAGTATCGAAGTGTATGCCGAGTTATGTTTGGTTTCATCGTCTCTTTTTACATAAGACGTACAAGTAGTTTTGACATATCCTATGAAATATTCTGGGCATGCTAATCATGTATACATGGTAGAAGATGCAGAATCCTCTAGACTTTTACGAGTTATAGTAGTCATTACTCTTGAGGATTATATCTACCTTGTTTTGGCCTTGTATGAGCAATAATGCACTATTCTGATGATGTTTCACATTTTCATTGTCTTTTTATGAAGGATATCGTAGTTCCTTTCTCACATGAACAAAGGCATTGAGTTTTCAGTTTCAAGTTTATCAATGGTTCCAGGAAATCCAATCAAGCCTATGCTTGCAAAGTATATGCTATTTCATGTATTGGCCCTGCTCAGGCATTTCTATATAAAGTTTTATTAAAATACATACTAAAAGCTATTATGAGATGAATGAAAATAAAAATAAATCAATTGTCAATGAAAAAAATTCCTTGAAATTAGCTGAACCAAAGTTATGTACCTTTTCAAAATGGGCTTAAAGGTAGGAGTGCAGTGCATACCTCTTTTTCATATGACTTGCTAAACTGAGATAAATGTAATTCCAGTCCAGGTATGGATCAGTCCACGTTTTTTCAGAAAATGGAGATGAATCAACTTCAAGATTCCCTGATCTGTTTTCTTCCATATAATTTTTCTGAAACGCTGGAGGATTTTTTGGTCACCAAATGTTTCTTGATAATGTGGTGGTAAGATCTATCTTTTCATAGATAAAAAGAAGACATTTATTAAGGCAAGGAAAAAGATTACATATTGAAAGAATGGTCACAAATCCTCCCAATCTGTCATCTTTTTGTTAAAGAAGTAGAATTCGAAATACTATGTGTCCCTAAACGAAATTCTGGGAAATATTGATACATTAAAATGACAATTATGGACACAAATTTGAAGGCAACTTAGACAATAAAACTAGACAATTGAATAACCAAATTCTACTAGCCAAATTTGGTTTCATCACAAGCATCTTGGATATCCTCCTTTTCTATGTTTAAGTCTTCATTTTCATCGACAAGTGAGTCTTTCCATTCTGGCATCTGAGTTTGTAAACATCATTGGATATCATTTTCACCTATATTTAGTAGAAATGTCTAGCCTTTGTTTCTGTTCTGGGGGAATTTCTAATGTTTCTTTGTACTTCTCTTCTTTGACTCTCTTTTTAGTTGAATTCTCAGGATTTGTTTCTAATATATTCATGCAGGTGGGCATTTTCATCTTTGTCTACGATATCATGTTTTCAAATGGAGAACCGTAATCATCTAAAACTTTATTTTACCTAAATTTAAAAGAATTAGTTTCAAACTTGGTTGAAATTGTCATGGACCAAACAAGTAATTTTGTTGATTGGCCTTTTCGGTGAATCGGTGATCAAACTCGGATGCCACGACGAAAAGACTCACTTGTCGATGAAAATGAAGACTTAAACATAGAAAAGGAGGATATCCGATATGCAAGATGGTTTAATTGATGTTACGTTGTGTTTAGATCTAGAAAAACAGATGGGGTAAAAATGTTATATTTTCTTTACTTATTAATCATGTTGCAGTTAATCGATGATGATTAAGCTCTGGATCTCAATTTTTTATAGTATTTAAGACACTCAGATTATTCGTGTTAAGCCGTTGATATTATGTTTCAAATACAGTCTTGCTGATCCATCGAAGTACTCCTTGCAGGTTTTCTTTTCTGCCTAAGACGAAAGTGTATGCATCTGGTCACAAATTAAATGATATAGTCACAAATTTAGTACCAATTGCTGCTTGGCAAGGAAGGAAAGCTGCATGACAGTTTATCAGATTTCCAAGATTTATTTACAGTGTATCGGACAGAAACCCAGACGAATGTAGCACAGCTGCCGATATAATTGAAATGTTTCATTCACAGACTCGGAAAATGGATGTCCCATCTGAAGGTTGAATGTTGGATTGATTTCTATGTACATACTACTAGGTTCCGAATGTAAATTATTTCTAGGTAGTTTACCAAGATGTTTCAATGTATTGTCTTTTTGTGTACATTACATTGTATTTAACATCTTTCTTGGCTTGTAAGCTTTGTAGATAGATAGTTTTATAAAAAATGATAGTATGATGCTAATATAACATTTTATTGACCTGCATGATGTCGCACTCCCTATCAAGTGGACACTGCCATGTGACTTTGAGCAAATCAGTAATTCTATAGTGAGAAATTTGTTTCATTAGAAAACAATTAAAAAACAAAAAAAATTTATTCATTCACCCTCAGGCCTCAGCTATCAATCTTCCACTGAAAAGCTACATCTTCTTTTAAAATTCTAAGCAATTTAGAACTTCCACAACGTGTATATTTTCAATTAACACCAAAAATCTTCACCTTGATTGATAATGATACATTTGCTTCCATTGTCCTCACAAATAATCATAGTTCGAAAGACATATCATACTCTGCCATAAACTGTATGATTGTCATTGATGACAATCATATTTCAAAAGTACTATCATACTCCATCATAAGTAGTATACTTCACTCGGAGCTAGATTTCTCCAAGAATATTGATGTAAGATTTTTAGATGTAATAAAACTATTTACACAAGAGTATAATAGGATCGTGTCCACAGGGATTAGCGTATCGCATAAGCATTTTAACGAATAATTATCATCTTAAGTATTTGGGTATAAAAGTTTGTTTGTGTAAAACTATTTAACTATTCGACAAAAAGTAAATCAAGACGAGATAGGGTCATTTCACTTGGGGTTAGAGATAATCAACCAAATGTAACAACTGCAATCTCTCGATCAAATAACGAATTCTAGCTCTTTAAACGGTATTATCACAACCACTCGACAACGTTATTTATGTCTAAATAACGTCGTGATTTCAATCGGTATTCATGTCTAAATACTTTCATGAGTTCATTCGTATCGTTTAATCGATGATTTCCCAATCTATTAAACGATCCAAAAGCATTAAGTTCTTGATTGCAAAGTGATTATCAAAACTTAAACTCTATGTCTAGAATAAAATTTTTGATAGATTATTATTCTAACCCTAGATCCAAAAGTATTTTTCAATAGCATTTCAAATCTTAAATAAAACATTAAATGCAAGAATAACAACATTATTGAATAAATAAGATAGAACCATGTATTAAATGATCAAAAGATTACATAATAGCTTGTTTGAATACCTCAAAGCCCACAACGGTAGATGTAGCTACATATGTCTATGAAAGCTTTGCAAAGGATGACAGAAAGATGAAGATTTCATGCTAAGATTCATGATGTCTCAACAAATCTTGGGAAGAATCTACTTCTAACAACCTTGCTTGTGTTTCTCTCTCTAGAAATGCCCTATTTCTCTCTCTAAATGCAGAAAATTGCAATAAAACAGTAAGTGAATGAGATGAAAGAGAAGAAAAAGCTATTTATATGGGCCAAGTCTGCGCAATTTCGCTAATAGCCAACTATTTCGCTATTAGCGAAATGCATGAAATCTGCCTCTGCACCAATGGAGTTGCTTCATGTGTCTCTTATCCACTTGAACTTCCTGAGATTCGCTGAAACTTCGCTGATGGTGAAACCTCCCTGGAAGATTTTCGCTAATGGCGAAAATATGGCTAATGGCAAGTTTCTTCATTTCTGCTACCTAAACTTCGCCAAAACTTCGCTGACGACGTACACTCCCCGGACGAATTTCACTATTGGCGAATTTCTTGTGAACTTTGGCTATTTTTTATCCTTACTTGTATTTTCCTGCACAAAAAGGGCTAAGTAAGGGATGTAAAGCATAAATGGCATTAATGCACATAATTGAAGTTTTTCCATCAATAACTTGTAAAACAAATCACCAAAATACCTAAACTAACACATGAATTAGATCACTTTTGAACACTTATCAAATATCTGTATGTCAAAAATCAGGCTAAAACTTGTGGTACAACTTCTATGTTAGCAGGAAGCTTTTCAACCATCGATATAATCTCATAACACACTTCGCATCGTTGCTGATCAATGCTCTTGTACTTATCAATACCTTGTGCAATCCTGATTGTAACAAGACATCCTCGATTTGAAAATTCCGCAAACCAAAATTGATTCTTCCATCAATTCTCTCTAGCCCAAACTTCACATTGGAGGTTGTGATCCCTTCCCACTTCTTTTACTGATAGATGAGATTTTTGCAAATGGAGAAAAAGGATTATCTAAAACTTTACTTTACCCTGTTTTATGAGAATTAGGGGTAGAAATTCTACCCAATTTTATTTTAATTTTATCCAATTTTACCATACTCAGTAGAAATTCTCATGTACCATATACAAGTAATTTTTGTTGATTGGCCTTTTTAGTTTCTGTACTGTATAATAAAGGATAATATAGTGAGATTATATCAATGATCAAAGGGGAGTATAAGTTAAATTTTCCACCTCAGAAGTTTCTAGTCAATCATATTTTTGGTATAACGATGCAGAATATGTAATATGGCTTAATTAATGTTATATTGTGTTTAGATCTAGAAAAACAGATCATAGGGTAAAAATGTTACATTGTCTTTACTTATTAATAACAGTGTTGCAGTTAAATCAATAATGATTCAGCTATGAATCTCAAGTTAAAGGAAAGTAGATGAATATAGGCATGGCTAATTTTTTTTTATAATATTTAAGACAGTCATTATTCTTCCTTCCAAAAAAAAAAAGACAGTCATTATTCTTGTTAAGCAGTTGATATTGTGTTTCAAATAGAGTCTTGCTGATCCATTAAAGTATTGTTTGCAGGTTACTAGGTTTTCCTCTCCGCCTAAGACGAAAGTGTATGCATGTAGTCATTTAAATTATGAATCTTCTGCATTTTCAGGCAAGACAAAAATGTACTGTAAAAGGAATTTGATTGCTTTATACAAGATACACACAGAAAGAGATATTGAACTAGTCTAATGTCATATGGCTTCATTTTAAAGAATCTATGCCAAAATTTATGTAATAAACCATTTTCAATTTCATGTCTGCCTAAGACGAAAGTGGATGCTTCCGGTTACAAACAATTAAATGATACTCTTAATTTAGTACCAATCGGTGCTTGTCATGGAAATGGAAGGAAATCTGGATGGTAATTTATCATCATTGTTTGTTTGTGTATGTTTAAATCTTTGAAGACACTGCAATGAATCTGGAAAAAAAAATTAAAGCATTTCCTCTCACATTACTACATTAAATGACTAGCTTTCTAAATGCTTAAACTGTTAGATGGAGATCCAATCAAGAAAGGAGACAAGTGAAAGAACCACTTTGCTTGTCTTGCACTTCAAGAAACAACTTTACTTGTTTTGCACGTCAAGAAACAACGTTACTTATCTTGTTGTACCACTTCGTTAACAATTCAAAGCAATGTGAAACTTTTTCAACTTGTATATTTTCACCCTTGAAGCTATTAAACGCGCCGCTATTGTAAGTGCATCCTCTTCAATAGCACTTTTAAAGTTCTATTAAAAGCCTGGTTTTTAATAGCATTTCCTGAAAGTGCTATTGTAGTATCATTATAGTGCTATCAAAGAGGTCTATTGAATAGGATTTATGTTGTGTTTAATAGCGTTTCCTTTAAAAGTGCTATCATATAATATGTGTATTTTTAATAGTCATTCCTTTACAAAGTGCTATTAAAAAGCCACTTTTTTTTTTAAATCTAGGTGCAAAATTATTATAATGATTGGTTTGTAACCCAAATGCAGCCATATTCTTTTCAAATTGAGAATTTCAAAACAATGGTTAAAAACCTATATTCAATTTCCAATACCAAATAACATTTCAATTACTCATTGCATATGCAATATGATCAATCAATCTGCATTAATCCAAAAATCTTTCTACAAATATCATAACAGAGGGAATTACATAATCAAAATTGTGGATAAAACCACAATGCTAAAAACAATATTTCAAACAAATATTCTACTCATATTTCCTTAACTAAAGAATTACCACATAAATTAAAAAACAAGGACAAAACAACAGCAACAACTAATAACAGCTTCACCTAACCAATTGCACTTTTCAACCTGCACGTAACAACAACTGAACCAAGAAAATCCAAATTGTCCATCTCTCATAGCTGCAAATTAACCCCAACACTTTCAATCTTCTAATTCAATATGAATCACATATACAATGACCTAGTTAGGAAGTATAACAGCTTCTTGGTTTCCTATTTCATGGAAGAAATATTATTAAGTCAAACTGAATTGTCAAAACAGTTTGGTAAAATTAAAAAGGTCAACTAAACAGTTATTTTGAACAACCCTGTACTCTTTTCTCTTATCGATAGTTTCAAAGCAAAATATTAACTAAAACCAGTTCAAAATCTCAAGGTAACAAACTACTTATAACATAAACAATAAAATCACCAGCTTTCAAAAGTCAAACATTTAAGTCAGATGTTTATATGAAATTATTATACATGTCTTTATTTTCTTGAGTTGTGTATCACTATAGCTAATAGATTACTTTTTTATGCTTACCAAATTTGTTTTTATTTATCATAAAAAAGGGTACACCATAATGGGAAAAAAAACAAAGAAAAAGACAACAAAAACTCACCAAAAACATCATCCACCACATAGGTAGCCCAATCCTCCTTGACATCAGTTAACTTATCTTTAGAGTAGGTGCGGCATTTGTGGTCAGGAAAGTACTTCAAATATAAATAAATAAATAAAATTGAGTTAGAACTAAATTACATTAAGATGATTACAAATTAATAATAATTAAAATCACGTACATTTATGAGGATCATATTTTCATTTTCCACTCTTTCATATATCGCATTACAAAATATCCACAGTCAATAACATTAATTTAATGGGGGCACTGCAAAAACAGAATTTACATCAATTACTTTTACTCTACATAATTGTATAAAAACTACTTTAATTTCAACATATCTTTATTTTTGGCCATGTGATTTTCTTTGACTTGGACACTTTAGAATTAATATGGGCACGATAAATTTGCAAAGCACTGTGAAGATTAATTAACTTGAAATGAGTAATTATTATAAATAATCATACTTATATAAATGTGAAATTAAAAGAGTTGATACTCACTTATCAAATTTTGTTTTTAAACTTTGATATTTTGTTGGCTCACCATTCAACTGGTCCATGTAATATATCATCTCAGCATCAGGATTGATTACAAGCAACACCCAATGTTTACTAAACCAAACATTTAAATATTACAATAAAAAATTTGCATTCAATATATTTTGTTGACATAAATAAAAATTTGAATAGAATTCTCACCCTATATTGCAAGGTGCAAGAATCATCCTATCCTTGATCTCCTTATCTTTCAAGAGTATTTTTGCTATAGCATTTCCTTGATTATCGTCCCGTGATACAAGTGGGGATACAAAGGAGAACTTGGTTATTAATCTATTTGGACTAATGAACTTGTCAAACAAGTACCTTCAAATTAAAAACAATTAAAGATATTAATATTACCTCACAATATAAATAACATTAATATTAATTGATTGGTCAGATTAGAGAACATTGGTAATAATAGAGGTACCTGGCAAATACAATGATAATAAAGGCACTTAACCAGTTATGATCAATAATCTTTTTTATATCATCTACCGGTAGACGCTCTAAAAACTCTTCACCAAATATACTCTCCTCCATATTTATATGAATTGAGGATCTAGCCTTCATCATCTTTGTTGTATACATTTCAAGGAACAATAAATTTGCAAGACCAGATGAACCACCAACTTTAGGGGACTCTTGAATTTTTAATTTTTTGTTGTTTTTGTTAGGTGATGAAACTGATCCAGCACTTCGTTGGATATTCTTATCTTTGTTTTGGAATTGATTAGGAATCGACATAGTTACATTAATGAAGGTTAGTGATAAAATAATAAAACAGGTATATATTACCATGCGATCAAGCAAGTAGATAATAAGTAATTTACCTTATCACATTCACCAACAAATTGAAGAAGTTTGAGTGGCCATGGCACAATTGTTCCTATTGTCTGACCAACCATGGATACATCTCCATATTCAGCAGATATAGGCAATGGAGCATTTGGCACAATAGAAACTTCAATCTTAACCATGACATATCCAGGTGGTAATGTAATGTCGTGCACTATATTACCTTCGGTGTTATATAGTTTACCACGAGCAACCAAACACCGACTTGGGGATGATAAATAGATATCAACAGATAAAAGACCATAAACCATTGCGATATGAATGTAAACATTATTATCATTATTGAGCAAAATAAATATTGGAATTTATGAGTTAATAAACAAAGTAATTACCTCCAGAATGTTGCCAAATGATACAGCGTTGCATGACCTTTTATCACTAGGTTTTTGCCTCTCTACCACTTCTTTTGGTTGTCGTCTCTCTGCTACTTTTTGAGCATGTTGCCTTTCTGCCACTCTTTCAGGTTGATGTGTCTCTATTATTTCATTGGTTTGTTGCCTCTCTAACTTATCTCTCTCCAACTTATCTCTCTCTCTAACACCTCAACTCTATTCTTCAGTGTATTGCACATGCCATAAAGTTTTTCAAGGTCCATTTGCGTAGGGCGAATTTGACGTGGAAATATGTCTCTAGAACATACCCCAAATCCATAACTCCTAACACTGCCAGAGTAGTTTCAGGGATTATTTAGAGCCTTAAATAATATATATGTAGGACCAAGGTCTTCTCTCTGTGCTTCAGTTAAAGATTGTGTTAACTTCTCCTGACATTGATAAGTAGAAAAAACTTGTTAACCATCATCATAATTAACAAGAGAATCTGACATGCATGCAAAATATTAATATTTGACTTACACATTCATCCACAACTCCTTGAACATTGTCATTATCAATCACTCCATCTTTATTGACATGGGCAGCCTTCCACACTTGACAACGGGTTATCGGATCATTTCCAGACTCTTCTATCTATATATACATTTTGAAAAATTAACACAACTACAAAACATTTTTACCATCTTATACAACACTTTTATACATAAACTTACCATATCCTCTTCAAGACGAGCACAACCCAAACATGATTTTCTATATGGATGTTGAGGATTCAACGCACTTTCTCGATTTTCAATACTAAGTTTCTGCAATAATTATAAAGTTATTTGGCTAATAAAAGGGTATCCCCCAACAATATCACTAATACTAGAATTTTAAATTGTAATATGATGAGGTAAAACTATTAGCATGTAAAACATCAAGGATCCGTAACTAAGTAATAAAAATATTACCTGAAAATGTGTACTCATACGCAGAGTTACAAAGTTATCCCAATGCTCTTGTTTTATACAGTAAGAATATTTTGCAGGACGTTGTTTATTAAAATCACCATTACTATCTTTCAGAAGAAAAAAAACTTGGCAATTTTGGTTCTGAACGCCCGATGCTACTTTCCAGCTTCTCTTAATACATATTCACGATGTTCATTGCCAATTACAAAAGCTTTCTACAAGACAATGTATATCATGACCAATTATAACAAAAATAGAAATAGATTAACTTTAATATAGCTCAATTTCTTAAAAGGGAGATTAGTTCAATTCAAGGTTCAGTTTAGTTCTAAACTTTTATTTCAACAGCCCCGCAAATAGATTAACTTAAATAAAATTTTACAACTAGATTGAGTTAGTGTGTTACTTGAATTTCATCCCAAATGTTTTCTTTATAGACATCCACAACGACTTTGTTTCTTTTTGCACTCCAATTGT
>Ga0228710_1003122_pt1 | contig 26384 bp, 10 predicted proteins | sample MedpolnodulmetaG_FD_177995 | JGI IMG/M metagenome (GOLD analysis project Ga0228710, IMG submission 177995) | Root nodule microbial communities from Medicago polymorpha collected in Santa Monica, California, United States - pink nodules | ecosystem: Host-associated > Plants > Roots > Nodule... | reverse complement strand
TGCAATAAGTAAAAATATAGCGGTACACCATATGAGCAAATGTACAATACACAATATAATTTGATGTGGCATTCATTAAATACACAAATGCATTATGATTGGTCATTCTAATGACTTCACCAAAAAAGTCATTTTAACAACTTCACCATAGAAATTCACTTGACTCTGCTGTCACAGGAGACAATCCATTCTCATCTCTGAGACGCTAATTAATAAAATAAAGAAAATGTAAGTTTTGCATTAAAAACAACATTTTCTACATTTTTAAGAATTTATTATACAAGTTCCAATAAATTCTTATTATACTCGTTTCCTTAATTAGTGTACATGGCACTAGTTCGCATTTTCAATAGTACTTTTTAAGACACAATATGAAATATTGTAGTAGTAATTTATTTGATGTATCAAAATTAAACTCTAATAATAGTGCCTGAAATTCTCCCTTGCTCCTTCATTTATGTTGGCATTGAAGAATCTAGGTCCTCTCTGTCAAAAACAAAGGAATTTGCACGGGTCAGCAAAATGGTCAAGTAAATAAATTTATTTATATCTTGGTTGTTGGCTGGGGTAGAGAACATGCTATTCTGAATTTTGATGCAGCTGAGCCACATATTACAGTAAGGACACTGAACTGTATATGTAAAATTATAAACAACCTGCAGAAGAGGTAGCTACAGAAAAAGGTTGATATATATTCTGAGACAGCAGTGAAGTCAACCGCTTTTGAGACACCAGAAAGCAAAGCTGCTGCTTTCTAAAAGTTTTATGTGCTTATTATATAGGTGCATGGTCTCAAATATTGTTAATGTTTTTCATAAGAGATATACTATACTATCTGCCAAGATACAATTACTTTACGAATACTAATCATTAGGTAGTTAGAGATGCTTTTGTTTGCTTTTTTAAAATGAAAGAGAGATGCTTTTGTTTTGTCAAATGCACACATAGACATAGCCCCGTTTGTGATATTTTTTATTTTCTTTTAATAAACAGAACAATTGTTAGCTTGCTTGAGGAGTGAGGACTTTTGTTAGGGCATTAAGTGGATGACACGAAATCATTTGGTAAACGCATAAGTATCTGTAAAATGTCTATAAAACGCGTTGCCAAGTTGCCATTGAGAGTAGTTGTTGAATTGTTTCCACTTTCCACACTAGAAAAAAATATTGAACTCAAACTAATTAAGTTTTTAAGTGAAAACTGATTTTAATCCCCATAGAAAAATTCTGAGATTTATTTATTTATTTAAATGAACAAGAATTTTGAGATTTATGTTATGTTAGGATGCAAATTCTTGTTGGCCATTGTCGCTTCTGAATTTATTTATACGGTGAATATATGGAAGCTCTAGGTACTTGTTTCCTTCTCACATTGAAAATGTGATTTTTCAATTAATTTAGAATATGGAAAAGAAAAGAAAAAAAACACACTTTAGGCTAATCAGAACACTGAGTTGTCTCGGTTCTTTTTCTCATAGACCAAATTGAGCATCACAATATTTTTTAAAGAATAGAATGAATCTTTCACTCTAAACTTTGATAAATTAAAGTTGAAAGTAATAATAATAATAATAAAAGTTGAATTTAATTAAAGTTCAATATATTTTCAAATAATATTTTAATAAATAACTTAACAGAATTATATTATGACATAATTTGATTGAATAGATTGTTGAAAGGTTTTATATTATCCACGTATGGCAATTATAATCATTAGTCATCAAACTTTTCCACATATTTTAAATTTAAATAATGAGTACTTAACCTAGTTTTTTGTTAATTTATTTTGGAGATAAGTTCACACTAAGCTAAAGAGACTTTGTCCAATCATGTTAGTATGGATTTGAAGTTATTTCATATTACAGTTGGAACAGTCTTTGGTTTCCTTAGAAAGAGTGGGGTTTCAACTTTGAACAAAGCTGCTTGCCAGCTATAGTTTATTTTGTGCCCTGAAAATTTATAACAAACCACCCACCATTAGAATACTCTAAAAGGAAAAGGAGTGAGGAATAAAAGGAAGGTGAAATAAAATAAATAAAAGGAAAAACTGAGTAGGAAGACAGCAGAAGAGGGGATAGAAGGTAATATTAATTGATGGAATGAAGACATGTTTCCTGTTGTGGGGTCAAGTTCAATATGTGGTATACAAAAGTTATTTAACAGAAAGAGGTTTCCTTTCATTTTTTTGTGAGTATATTTTTCTTTTATTTACCATATCTATATCAAGTTATATGCCATTGGAGGAGACTCATGGATTGTTTTGAAATACAAGAACTCTTTTAGGATTAAAAAACATGTTTTGTGTGAGGGATACACATCAATATGTAAGGTAGATGTAGACTAAATCAAGTTAGACTTTACAATGTTTAAGCTTGATCTCATCAAAATATTTAAGGTCAAAGGTTAGTTTATTTAAGGAGCACCTCTTATAAATTTATTTTTATATTTGAATACGCCCTTTTTGAAAGTACGATATAATATATTAATTAATCTATTTAAAAGTTCATTTCGTATTAACATTTTCAAATTTTTAAATAATATTTATGTAAACTAACAAGTTTTTTTTATGGGTACAAACTAACAAGTTAGTAGACCATTAAGAAAGCATGACTTATACAACATTCTATTTAAATTTACTTTATAATAATACCTTCAAATTATATATCAAAAATTTATGCAAAATAGTATGCTTAAGTTAAAAAAAATTAATAAATTTATGCTTTAACACAATTTTTTAAACAAAAATTAGAAGTGTCAATGCATCATTAATTTAATACTAGTTACAAAATGTAATATAATAATAGTAAGGAAAAAAAAGTATATTTATATTTGTTAAAGTATGATCGTGTAAATCTTAAAGACTTTTTTAACGTCGTATTGTTGAACTTTTTTTTATTAACTAAATCAACTTTTATAAAATCAAGGTGCTTTCTCAGTAATGTTTTTTATAGTTCGGATTTAATATGAATTCTCGCATGAGAGAATTCATTTCTCCTATGACCATTATATCAAAGAGAAGCTTTTTCCTATAATATAACTATAGAAGTAGCAAAGGTTTTGGATTAATAAGAAGAGAGAAAAACAAAGTTGTCATCAAATGGTTGTTTAAATATCATTACTCTTTTGGATATGCGTCTAAATTGCAAGTAGATCACATGCAGTTATTGGAGAGATCTAGTCGTCCGATCTTTATTCAACGATTAGATTTCTCATGACCGCATGCAATCCAAATATTCACATTCAACATCCCATTCTCTCTCTATATATATATATATATATATATATATATATATATATATATATATATATATATTACAAACATTCTCTTTCTCTCCAAACAAATACATGTGTTATGAAAGCAAATTGTCATGGTAGAAGCATTTTATGAAAGCAAATATGTATTGTTTTCTTTTGATTTTGTCAAACTAACATTAATGAGTCATTATCTCAAACATTGTAACAAGGGAGAGCGTAGACTTCTACTTCAGAAGGCCGACATCATGTTAGAGTACCATGTCCATATATGCTACAGTTACTGTCATCCCTACTTCCTATACATATCATTATTCTAAATAGAGTAACCAGATATATAATGCTTGAAAACTAGCAAGTAACAAGTTGGGTCTATTTTCAACCTCTTCATTTCACTATAGTTCGTCCGACTTGAGGTCATTTCCAAGTTTTGGACATATATATTATAATATCTTGATCGACAACTGATGTTGATATGGATGCACTACCCTATATATAATATAGGTATTGTTCCGAACCGGACCCAAAGGGTCCATTCCGCGCTGAGCCATACGACCCATATCAAAATCACAATCAACATGAGATTCAATCCACCAGGTATAGTATTCATACAATCTGTAGCATCTCGGTGGCTTCAATGCCTTTCCAATGGCTATCGAACTAGACCATTGAATTAGGACGGTGTTTGTAACGATTCCTCTTAACTCCCCAACGACTCCTACATTACATAGTATAAGTACCTTCCTTCACAATTACTCTAGACACACACATTTTCTATTCTCAACCTCTCGTTGAATTGAGGGTCGGAGTATTTGCATGTACCACCCCCACATCCAACATCAAAACGCTACTCCAATTTGGTCAACTTTCTCGGTCTATCCGGATCAAGTATAAAATTTGTGTTGTATTGTGATCAACTGTCATTAATAGCTACCATATATAGAAGCTTGCTTTGCCAGCTGAACCAGAGTATAGCACATGTTCAAATCCTAACCCTATACTTTAGGTTGCCTTGTTGTCTCATATCATAGCTCTATTAGGACATCAAAATTAATTACTAATTAGAAGCAAGCAAATAAATATAAGCAATCTCACACTCATTTAAATCTCTCTTAATTTCTTACCTATAATATTAATATCTCCATTTTCTTATCTTTCTTTTCCACGGACCTTTTACACCAATATTTATCCTACAAGAAGTGAGCTTATAAATAGCAATAGTAATAAATAACATTTTCATTCCAATTATATGATAAAAAATAACAATATTTTGTTGAAGACATGACCACGTACTATAATTTTTGTGTAGAAAAAATGTAATGAAAATATGTTGTGTTGGTGGTAGGGACAAGATAGTGACTTGTAAGAACCGAAAACGACGAAAGTAGATAACGTATTTGAGAGAGGGCCGTAATTTACGGGTTTTGGTGGAGATGCTCCCAACCAGTCACTACACCATACACACAATTTTCAGTATATATTTTGTTTGTGTCATGACAATAATGAGGTTATATGTGTCTTTTCAAAAGTCAGCGGTTTCAGACAAAACTAGGGCACATGGGTAATGGGTATGTGAATCGGATTCGGCCTTATAGAGGGCCCTTTCACCCCTCTTGCACGAGTGATGAATGAGCCCATGTTAGTGTAAGAATTTTTGTCTCCAAATATTTTAGGTTCAAACAATACACGCTACCCCTACATCTTTTTCATGCTACTGTTTCCTCTCCTTCATTCAATTCTTGGCCACTCCTTTCAAGTTTTAGTCTTTTCTTTATCTAAAAGACCATAGTATAGTACACTAGTAGTATTACAATCTAGTATTACTATAACTTTTTTTGGTTTTCTACATGTGTCTCACATACTTCAACTATGATTACCTCCAATTGGCGAAGTTAGTGGAAACCAAAAAATATTACAGGAATTCTTTCCCAAAAATAAAAATTACAGTAGTATTGGATTGTGTTACTTTTTCATAAAAAAAAAGATTAATAAAACCATTGTTTTATGAAAAACTTAATCTGCGCTTAGAGAAAGAAGTAACACTTTTCTTCTAACTTATCTCCCTTTTTCCTCATCCATTGAAAAAGTGTGATCTCGGGTCAATTTTTGCCTCGAATCACCTCTCGGCATTTCTCCTCCCACTTTTATCTAAAAAAGTGGTTTTTAAGTATATCTTATTTTTCTTTCATGTCTTTTTTTGTGATTTTTTCGTTTGAGTGCGACGTTGTTTTGGTTGTCAATTGGGTGCCACTGTTTGATTTTCTATCTTGTTGCATTGTTTGTTTAGTTCATATTGACAAGCAAACTCTAGTTTGTTACAAATTAAATTCAAGGAATGAAATTTAACATTTCAGAACCAGAAATATGAGTATTCAAGTCACTTCATTTTGTGGGTTTTTTCGTTTCCAGTCACTTTAATTTTAATGTATTCTACCAATATGAATGTATGAATATATTGTTTTAGTGAGAGAGAAAACATTGCTTATGCGATAAATTATTTTGATTACAAAATAATTGTATATGATGAGTTAGTGTGGGTAAATAAAGTTGGAGCTAAATAACTTTACATTGACAATAAGGGATATAAGTTGGTTTGGTGGTTAAAGAGAAAAAGTTAAAGAAATGAGTGATAAAGAGGTAGAGGGTTCGATTCACACTCTCAATATAATACAAACAATATAGACCATTTTAAAATAAATTGTTTTACACCAAATGTAAATGAATTTTTCATAAATACCTGTGCATATAATTTCATGATTTGTCTTAAAATTTGTTTACACAATAATAATAATAAGATGTACAATTAATTAGTATCTTTTTGAGTAAAAAACAGTTTAAGTTTTTTTTCTTTCTAAACTTTGTTTTTTTTTACTCAACGTATTCTAAACTCAATTATGAAGGAATTAGTTACCTCCGGTTTTGTCTTATTGTATTTGGTTCAACACAATCGTTGATTATGGTGGATGACCTTAAAATAGAATTAGGAGCTAAGCTGTTTGGCTTCACCATGTTGGATCTTGTCGAACAGTTCATTATTGTCATAACTATTAGAAAGAAACATTGTCAATCACATATTTAGTGTTTCGTGTAATTATTGCCTAAACTAAGCAACCTGAGGGTTTTGAAGTATTATTTGAGTTTTATGACACAATGATATTAAGCTAAATTTGACAGGGAGGTGATTATATTATTTGAGTTTATATTAGATTTTAAGTTGGTCCTCTGTATATTTAAAAAAAAGTTGGTCATTTATATAGAAAATAGAATAACTACCATTATATTCAGAAGTCATAGCTCAATTGGCAAAATGCCGAAATTGTTAGGTCAGATGTCATGACCAGGGTTCAAACCCCAGTACCTCCACTTGTGTGTGAGTTTGTAATAGTTTTGCCATTTCGTCTATCTAAAAAAAAATGAATAACTACCATTACTCACCTTTCTAGTCACCGCACCAATGAATCAGTTAGAATTAGGATGTTCACACTGCAATTTAGATTGGTTTTAAGGTAAAATTTTAAGATTTCCAACTAATTAAAACATCCTTCCACAACCGTGCCTATCATTTTGAAGCAACCTCCACCTCTACTTCGTAGCATGCGCAAATAAACCGCTCTCACATCATCCACATCAAGACCACCATTTTTCACATTCCAATTTACCCAACTAATCTTCTTTCCCCTCTCACACTTCCATTGCAGTTGGTAACATAACACCACCATTTATATAGTTTTCGAATATCAACGGATCATGAGGTTTGTTATTGCCTGCAAGTGGTCCAATGGATCTTAACGGAGGCTCTAGTACCATTTTTGAAATTATGGTCGAGTCTAACACAACCCTACAAAATCGACTTATGAGGTGAAGATTACTCCCACTTATATAAACACTGTCAAACTATCTCTTATTCGATGTGAAACCCATTAACAATAAGAACTAATAATAATTTTATTTTTAAAATGATTTGGACAACAGAACTAACACATTAGAAAACCAGCAACATTATAAGAGCAGTAAAGAGAGAAGGCACAACCGATGGATGAATGATTTGTCCCTTTCATCTAAAAAGACATTATACTGACCCCGTCTAAAAAAAATCTATATCAGATGATCTCATTCCCAAACGTTGTAGGCACTAAATTCCAAAAGGGGTTCAAAGTTCAAACCAAGTAGACAATTCCATGTGCAGCCTCTAAGTACTACATTTTCTCCGCCCAAATCATGGTATGTATGTTCATTTAATTTAATTTCCAAGGACGTTTATTAGATCGTGATAGGTTAATTATTGTGGATGTTGTTGAACTATGTGAGTTTTTTTTTTTTTTTAATTATTAGGTCCTTAAATACATTTCAAATGAGAAAGGGTGGAGAGTAACTATTAATTAACTGAGGGAGAGAAGGAGAAAGTTGCCAAGTAAACATCGGAACGTCAATGCTTGATGAGAATATTGGTGACCATGCATGCATACACGGTAGTGCCAACAAAGACGTGCTGTAATATATTTGCAGGAAAAGAAGCTTTTGTAATTTTCCTAAGGAAACTTAATTAAATAAGGATTTTGTTTTTTTAGTGGCAATTCGAGATGCAAATGGATTAGAGGTGGGAAAAGGTCAGATCGTCTGTCAAAGCCTATGACACGACCTACTTAAAGTTTGACTCGGCCTAAGCCCTAGTTTGGTATAGTAATAGGTTACTTCGAGTTTAAAGCTTACTTATTCGTTTGGTAGGGTTCCTTGAATTTTGGTCCCATACTTATTAATAATTTTAAATTTGTTTTGCAATTACTAATTATTTGACTTTTACTCTTTGAGCTCTTTAAGTGATGACATGTATGAAGCACGGATACGGACACAAACACCGGACACGATACGGACACCGAGACGCCGACACAACTAATCTTTTTTAGAAAATCACATAATTCAGTGCAATTATATGTGCTGGTGTCGGACGCGACACGTGTCTGACACGGGGACACGCCTTATCCGAGGAGTGTAATGGTTTTTGTTGATGCGGCGATAGTGAATATGATTGAAGGTTGCTGACTCATCTTCTCCCCGAGCCTCATCCTCCTTTCCATCAATCCATTTCTCTTTCAAAATTGTATCGCAAAGCTTGTTAAGTTTTTCTGTTTTTTGGACCACTCTTAGCTGGAAAATTAAATAAAATGTTCTCTTAGCCTCTTACATATTGCCCATAGCTTCTCTTCTCACAATAAGTATTTACTGCTCTATATACTCGGAAGTCAGCACTTAGATTAATGAAATACTAAAAATGGAAAAAGTATTCAGTACTAATTTTATGATTGATCCACTAAAGCAATTTTTATTAGCATGCTCATCTTGCATATTAGTAGTAGTTGAGAACATGTACATACTAGCCCTGAACCAAGTGAGTTTTCCCGTTTCTTAAACAACATTTATAGAATTTTTTGAGAATAGAATAACACAACATAACTCAATCTCGTGGAGGAGTTGGCAAGAGAGGACTGAACTTATATAACATGGGTGCAATTGAGGTGGATTGGCGAGATTTCATTCCATACCTGAAATGGATTCCAAATAAAATATGTCATGAAGGCATTGATTAATGAACAAAAGAGGCGATTGGCATTAGGGAAGGTAGGCTCTTCTTATTTGCAACTTCATAAATATCCATAACCCATGTTAGAGTTATCCATAACCCATGATATCAGAGCTTATTGAATTCAAGGGCCACCTACCTATTGTGCGGAAGTATGGCCTTTGGAGCAGGGAAGAGGGTTTGTGCAGGATCTCTTCAGGCCCCTTAATTTGATAGCTTGCACGGCTATTGGCGGGGAAGATGAGAATGTGGGTACAATCTATATGATTTAGAATATACTAGAATATCTGAAAGTCTTAACATTTGTTACAACCGTTTTACTTTTTTCTAGGGAGTTACAAGGTAGTAGGTACTTATAGAACAACAATGAAATAAGTGATTTCATGGGAACATTATATATCTAAAAGTATTGGTGCAGCATGCTGAAATTTTATCTGTTATTAAGCTAATTCACATCACCTCATTTACTTTCTCTGATTCATTGGATGCAATATTTAGTATAATAATACCGAAGCATACAAAGTTCAAAACATTTGAAAGTAAAGAAGTGATAATCCGAGCACAACGATTTATACATTAATTTTTGCGATATTTGGATGGCACTATGTTTTCCTAGCTGAAGATTAGACACACCAAATATTATGTTATGTTATGACTTATTAATCTAATCTAATTATATGTTTGTTTGTTTATCTGTTTGTTGGCTAAGTCGATTGATCAACTTTCTTTGTTTGATAATTTTAAGCAACACGTTTAATTTTTTAAACCAGCCAGTTTGTTTACAACTAATTGTAGACTTCAACAGTGCATTCCTTTAATTCCCAACAAAACAATTGTTAAATTATGTCTTTCCGCAACATCTCAACGATTTCCTATGATTATTAAACATGTTTACTATTGGTATTAATATTTGATTTTGCAGTTTGATTCGGTTTTGAAAAGGTGATCCGAAATCTGATCCGATGTTTCTATAAAACAACATCCAAGAGAATCCAAAAATATTACCTTGAATAGCAAATATAGATTTTTTGGATATGATAATGCATAAGTACTTCACCTACAAATTGTTTGGAGGATCTTACTTGAGCAGACCATAGTACATAAATACTTGTGTTAGTGTTGAGAAGAACTTGTCAACTTATTATTTTCATAAGCTCCCCGCAAAAATTAATACAAATCACAAACAACGTTCCCAAATTTTAACAAAATATGTGAAAGGTTTTGGCCTCTATTGAATAAGTATTTTCATAAGCTCCCCGCAAAAATTAATACAAATCACAAACAACGTTCCCAAATTTTAACAAAACATGTGAAAGGTTTCGGCCTCTATTGAATAAGTATTTATTTAACTGAACATTTTAACAAAACATTACCTTAGATCCTGTTTTGATTGGCTTAGTATATTTTGGTTTCAATTTTGGAAAGTCAAAATGTGATTTTAGAGGTTGTAAAATTGATTTTATCATGTTTAGATAATTTAAAGAAGAATTGATTTTGCTTGTAAAATTGAGTCTACTTGAAGCTATAATTTGTAGTTTTTGACTTCTACTCTACGATTGATTTTAGCCTTAAAATTATCCACACAAAAATCACCTTACATTCAACTCACTTTTATCTGGAATCAATTTTACATAATCAATTCATTTAAAATCAATTTTTGTCACCACATAACCAAACATACACTTATTTGAACTTATCTATGATGATAAGTACCTGTGAAACTGTTTAGAAGAGCTTACGGAAATAGCTAAGGACATATCCATAAGTTGTTTTCGGCTTATTTCCATAAAAACAACTTACACCTTAACTATATGAAAATAGTTCGACTTTACTTTATTTTTTATTATTGAATCAAACCAGTCGACTTTACTTTACACCTTAACTCAAACCAGTCGAGTTACCCAACCCGCTATCAAATAAAAACTTAAACTTAATTAGACATTTTACCAAAACACTCCCTTAATCCTAAAATAATAAACTCTCGAACTCACAGTTAGATAAATATCACACTAGATTTACATACTTCACTTAAATTTTCTTTATGAAAAAAGAAAAAAAAATCAAAATGTACTCACTTAGTGAACATGAATGGAATCAAACGACAAAGATGCAACGAGTGCGGTGCAAACATTGAATAAATTTTTGAATATAAAATAAAAAGTTATATAATAAAAATACTGCATTAATGTTTATACTTTGAAAAGTGTCATGAGTTTCCAATCAATATTTTATCATATCAATTTTTTCATATATAGTTATAAAATTTGTTTCCGCATATATAAGCACATAAAATTCACAACTGGCGCGATCTAACTATTTAAAAGATTTTTGTATGTATAAACATTACATTAATACTAATGATTTTTATTTAATATCTTTAAACATTCAACAATATTTAAAATTTAATTATTTATAATATTATTTCCGTAATGTTACGTGACATGTACGAAATCACGGGTCTTTTACTAGTTCAATATAACTACCGAGGGGTCTTCTCGGGTGTTTCTTAGCTCTCCTTAATGTGTGAACAGCAAAATTCATTATATAGCACAACGAAGGCCCAACAAAAGCCCAAACAAAATGTAAAAACCCTAGCAGCTTAGCTTATATATATATATCAATCTATACTTGATTCACTACTCTCACTTTGGCAGCACAGCCGCCGCGAAACCCTAATCATAGAAAATATTTTCCAAAAGAATAGAAGAATTTCATTTAATTATGAAAGTTCAGATATATCATTATATGTTAAATTGTGGATTGTTCCTTATAAATTCTCGTTGATAAATTAATAAGTAGCTACAATATCGCCACATATCCTAACTCAATTGATAAAAAAAGTATCGAAATTGCTAGGACGAACGCTGTAACCGGGTTCAAACCATGATTTTTCCACTTACTTGTGAGTTTTAATGATTTTATATGTCAAATTGTGGATTGTTCCTTATAAATTCTCGTTGATAAATTAATAAGTAGCTACAATATCGCCACATATCCTAACTCAATTGATAAAAAAAAAGTATCGAAATTGCTAGGACGAACGCCGTAACCGGGTTCAAACCATGATTTTTCCACTTACTTGTGAGTTTTAATGATTTTTTTTTGGTCAAGTAGCCTAGTGGCTAGAGCTCACACAAATTAATTGTGGAGAAGTGGGGTATCCGGGGTTCGAACCCCGGCCCCTGCATATAATATGCAATATCCTTACCAGATGAGCTAAGCTCACGGGGATAGTTTTAATGATTATTTGTTATCTATCTATCTATTTATAATTAAAAAGAATTGAAATGATATTTGAACAATCATTTTATGACAACGGTCTCTCATACACTCTTTATGTTCTTACTATCTCTTCAATTATTTTTGATCTCTATTGTCTTTGACCAATAAAAAAAAAAAAATGTTGTCACAAAAATTGTCATATAGTTGCATCCAAATATCATTACTCTAAAAAGAATTAGCAATGTCTACATCCACGTAATTTCTCTCTCTCCCGCCTATATATGTGTGTGTGTACACACACCTCCCTCAATATAGACACACAAGCAAGTTAATTGAGTGTAACAAAAAAAATGAGTCACGTTGAAACTGGAGCGAAGTTATTGGCTACACTAGCACTTGCTCTCTTCCATCTTCTTCAAGTAACTCCTACATTGTACGAATTCAACCATCACCGTGAAATTACCTTGTTAGACGAACACTTAACTGCTGCGGAAACCACCGTCAGAGTGGTGAGTGTTCGGAAAGACGGAACCGGAGATTTTACGACGGTGACGGATGCCGTTAAAAGCATTCCGTCGGGGAACAAAAGGAGAGTGGTGGTGTGGATTGGAATGGGAGAATATAGAGAGAAAATAACAGTTGATAAGTCGAAACGTTTTGTAACGTTTTATGGGGAAAGGAATGGGAAAGACAATGACATGATGCCCATTATAACGTACGACGCAACCGCTTTGCGTTATGGGACACTTGATAGTGCAACCGTCGCTGTTGATGCTGACTACTTTGTTGCTGTCAATGTAGCATTTGTGGTAACTATACGTTTGATTTCAATATGTATACATGCTTGTATAATGTAGTACTAGCTTATGTAACATTATACATTTTCTACTTTGGTGCATGTGTTGATGTTCTCTAGTAGAAAAAAAATCACATACTTCTTTTGTCATCCAAATTTTGTTCTAAAGTTTTCATAATTGAGTTATAACAAAAGTATTTTTTGAAAAAGATTTAACATTCTCTATGTGAAATTGTTTTACACTAAAAACAATTGAAGAGTTGTGATTGGATTTCAGAAGATTATCAATTATATATCTATGTGTATACGTGCAGAACTCGTCTCCTATGCCGGACGAAAATAGTGTTGGAGGACAAGCATTAGCGATGAGGATATCAGGGGATAAGGCTGCATTCTACAACTGTAGGTTCATCGGATTTCAAGATACCTTGTGCGATGACTATGGCAAACATTTTTTCAAGGACTGCTTTATTCAAGGAACCTATGATTTCATCTTTGGAAATGGAAAATCCATCTACTTGGTACGTACCTCTTCTATACATGATCGAGCAGTTATATATCTATAGTTCAAAAAAAAAAGTTTTGCATAATTACAAGACTTGGACAAACAATTTAAACGTAAAAAAACACAAATAAAATTTTAAAAAAATTAAATGACATGTATTTTTTGTATGCGCACTCAAGTATATTTGAGGGATTGTGACCAATTACGTATTTTTCCAATAGTTGATATTATATGAATGATATGAGTGCATCTTTTTGTTTAGAGAACTACTATAGAATCGGTTGCAAAGGGTTTGAATGTCATCACAGCACAAGGTAGGGAAAGAATGTCAGACGACACTGGATTCACTTTTGTGCATTGCAACATAACTGGAAGTGGTCACAGGAACACTTATCTTGGTCGTGGTTGGAGGAGGAGCCCTAGGGTTGTATTTGCCTATACCTATATGGACTCTGTCGTCAATTCCAGAGGATGGTACCACCATGGGCCCAATGAGTAAGTTATATCAAATAAAGTTGAATTTTTGTTTTACATAAATAAAGATGGTTATATAGGCATGAAGCACGGACACTCCTCAGATTTGGTGTGTCCCAGATCGTGTCCGACACCGACACTTATAATTACACTAAATTATATGATTTTTTTAAATTATTAGTTGTGTCGGCGTGTCAGTGTCCGTGTCGTGTCCGATGTCCATGTCTGTATCCATGAGTCATAGTTATATACACTATGTTATTTAATAATTTGACTTATATCTATAGGACAATCTTTTTGGGAGAATACAAGTGCAGTGGACCCGGTGCTGTTAGGTTAAACTATAAAAGGATACTATCTGATGAAGAAGCAAAACACTTCTTGAGCATGGCTTATATTCATGGAGAACAGTGGGTTCGTCCACCTCCCAAACTTTGATACAAATTTAATTACTATGCATGTGCCACTTTAATGTACATGAGAGAAAATCCACACATATATGATCATAGTGATATATTTAGCAGTTCCCTAAGTGTCTGCTAGTGCGACAAAGCATGACGAAACTATATGAAAATTTTGCTTTGTGTTGAAAGATGATACATGTGAATTTCCTTTGGTATGATGAAGTATGGCCATATTTACTAAATAGAGAAAAAAAGGTAGGAAGATATGAAGACAGCTAGATAACCACCATTTGGCATCTTGAATCAATCACATACCTTTTTTGACTGTATGTGTATACTCCTATGTACTTGGTTATAAGTAATCAATTGTTTGGTAAAACTAGCAATGCATTGTTATAAAGTAGGACACAGTAAAGGGTAACAAATTCAGAAACTATGACAATGACAAAATCTCATCTTTGATTTACCCACCATACTACTAAAAATAAGTAATTGCCAATGAAATTTAACAACTAAATATATAGGCTTATTATACTTTTAGTCACCTAAATTATTTTTGGTTCTTTTAAATTACAAATGTCAGTCAATTTGGTCCCTTAACTTTTTCCTTTAATTCTGATTCATTAAGCTATGGCTGTTGAACTCTTTGGTACCTTAAGTTACGAATGTTAAACCATTTGGTCCCTGATAAGAATGGCTAAAAGTCTAAGTTTTGTTACGTAAATGATTAAAGTATCTAATATTTGTAAGTTAGCTAACAAAAATGAAAAGGAAAAAGTTACGGACCAAATTGTCTAACATTTATAATTTAAGGGACAAAAGTAAAACTAAAAATACAAAAAAAAAAAGTGAAACCTAAAATTAACTTAAGAGGTCAAAAGTATAATTTTACCTAATATATACACAATATATGAACTTTCTTTTAGTTTTCGGAATTATTCTGAATAAAAAAGGTTATGATTATTAAGAAAAAACCCTTAACAATTGAAATGAAAGAATAATTTTAATTTGTATCATAAGTTATTTTCAAGAACATTTTCTCACCAGTATTTGTTAAGTTTATTCAAAATGTCGTGATTTCTTCTACTTGACTAATAAATAAATAAATCTAAATGAATCGGTTGATTCTTTACAAATACTCATTTTAACTACATAGTTTTTTTTAGAGGATTTTAACTAGGGTGCTCAAAACCAAACCAATCCAATAAAAAAACCGCAAACTGAACCAACTCAAACCGAAACCGCAAAAAACCGTATTTGGTTCCGATGTAATGGAATCATTTTCTTGCTCAACCGCATGGTTTGGTTTGGTTAGCGGTTTTCATTTTATCAACCAAACCAAACCAAACCAAACCGCAACATAAGAAAAATCTTAATTAAACATATATACTCATAGAAACTCAATGAAAACTTTTATAAAATTATATACTTTTTCTCTTGTTAGATTCCTTCTTTGCTTTTTATTTAAAATCTTAGTCTTTTACATTTCTTAGAAATTAGGATTACGTTTTGTCCATGTTTTTAACTCGGTCTATGTTGTTGGAAACATTGTAAAATGAAAATAAAATTGTAAGATTTGATGAAATTTAAAACATTCCTGAAAAATATGTTGTGTTTTAACTTTTTAACCTGATTTTAATGTTGGAAACAAAAAATTTATCGTCTCGAAAAAAACCGCATCAACCGATCCAACCCAAACCGCATTAGTTTGGTTTGGTTTGGTTTGGATGTTATTTTTAAAGTCAACCGAACCAAACCAAACCGCATACTTTTTTATCTTACGGTTCGGATGACTTTTACCTTCAAAATCGAATCAAACGGCACTGCAAACACCCCTAATTTTAACTACAAAGCTTTACACTATTCTTGCAGTAATACGAATTAACAAAATGAATCAATTCAATTCATTAATCTTCGGAATGCAGTCATATACACAAACTAACTCTATTTATTTTTCTAACAAACTAACAGATTAAACAATGCAAAGAAACTTGGGCCACAATCGCAACAACAGTAGGCCCAATTTCATTGTTTAGAGGCCCAACAATTCTCACATTCCATTTTTAGAGTTTTACTTTTCCCACCCAATTGCTTTCTCGCGCGCCCTGCAAAATTTCAATAATACCCCTGGTCCGAATTTCGTTTTCCAAACTAGATTGTTATTGTTTCCGAAAACTAAAATCCGGACACATACGATATGAACTTTTGTGTCTTTCTTTGATGTCAAGGGTCTTTGTTGACTGTTATACAACCCCCGCATAAGCTGCAATGCAATTGCAGGGGTCGTATGAGCGGTCAACAATGACCATGACACCACAAACACTCCTAAAACCTACCTAAAAAACTAAAAAAATTTGAAGAAAATGTAAGAAAGGAGGTGAAGAAGAATGAAGGAAAATGTTGAAGATCCAAGCCTTTTTATAGCCTTAAATAAGTCATAGGTCTTAATTACAGTCAAATAAAACGTGTTTCACATTCAAAACCGTCAAAAAATGCATTCAAACTCCACCGACCGACCCAACCTTTGGTGAAACGTCACCGGCCAAAATGTTATTGAGGGTTTTCGGATTTTATAATCCATAATGCATGAACTTATTCCGGATTATAAAGTCCAAACTGCACCATACCCTTTATTTTGATCATTTTCGTTGCGAATGCCTTAGAAAATAATAGAACAAAGGTACATAACATAAATAGAAGGAACATAAGATAAATAAACAGTTAAAAAAACGTGTTTTACCACGTTTTTTGACTACATTTATGGCCTTCCAACCATTGTTTGACCCACCCTCCCTATAAATAGCCTTCCAAACCCCACCATTTCTCACACCATCCTCTCCCACCCTCTCCTCCTCTTCTCCTCTTCTACAACTATGGTTTTCCATAGTTGGTCTTTCATCAAACAGTCCTCTTAGAAAATTTTCAGGGATTGTATGAACGGTCAATGGGGCTCAGGGGCATTGTTTTATTCTTCCCGCCCTCCTCTTTCCTCATCCCCTATCTCCCCTCCAACGGTGAAGCTACTGGTATGTCCTATCAGCCGGAGCCACTGGTATATCTTACCTCCCCTAGAAATAATTTTAGGTTCTTATGTAAAAATGAGTTGTTCAAATATCAATAAAATGAGTTGTATTTATCTTTTTGTCTTTTTATTTCTGTTTTATATGTTTATTTGCATTTTAGTTTACGAATTTCAAAGCTTAAAATTGTAAAAGTTCTGGAAAAAGACCATTCCGGAATTTAAAATCCGGATAAATCTGAAAACATTAACAATTCATTCCGGAATACGAATTCCAAACCAGGAGTAAAATTGGAAAAAAATAGGTCGCACGAGGAAAGACATAGGGTGGGAAAAGTAAAACCCCCATTTTTATGGTTAAAAAATTGAGGATTGCTTCTTTTCCCACCCTGAGTTTTTCGCACGCCCTGTGTAGTTCATATTAGGTAGTTTTACTCTATACCCCTACATTTATACCTTGACCCTAACGTTTAACTCAAACTACCCAATTTATCCTTCATACAATAAAACTCAATCACTTTTTCACCTCTTCACCCCCACTTTTCTGGAAAATACTGTGCACCCTACTTTGCTTTTGGATTTTATTTTTCTTTCGACTCTTGCAACCGGAAACCGGATTGTTGCATGCTTACCAAAATTGTTGTCTGACAGAATTGATTGTTGTAACCAGATTGTTGTCGTAATCGTTCTGAATTGCCATGGTTAATAAGAATTCCGGTGATTGTATTCTCTGAATTGTTAGGTTTGCCATGATTACTAAGAAAGAATTCCGGAAATCGTTTTCCAATACTAGTTTCACGAAATCAATTTTTTACCACCATGATTGAAACTCTTGGATTTTTTTTTATAGAAACTTTTTAATAAAAGAAAAGCAGCGATTGAAACGTTTGCCAATTCAAGTTGTTTTCTAATTTGCTAATTTGCTGTTGTTTTCTAATTTGCTGTTGTTTTTTCAATAATTCTTTGTTTTTTTTATTAATTCTTTGTCCTTTAATCAAGTCAGATTGTTATTGTTCTTTAATTACGTAGAAACCTATTGTTTTTCTCCCATTCAGCTGCTATCGGAAAAGGATGTGTAGATGTTTTCGATAGTTTTCAGCATAGTACACATGATTGTTCTGAAAATGTGTTTGAATTCGGAAACTTCTTATAATGATTTCCGAAGAAAGAAAAAAGAATACAAGTCGGAAATGTTTAAAATAGTTCTATAGGAAATACATATCTAGGATACTGTCTGGGTGAACTTCAGAATTGGAAAATGTTGAAAGTAGGGGTGATAAATTAATGTGTAAAAGACTAAAATGATAAGAAGGACAAAATTGGAATATTTGAATATTTGTAGGGGTGAAAGTATATGTGTAGGGGTATAGGGTAAAATTTCCTTCATATTATAGAATTTGCACGGCGTAAATACCCCATAAAAACCTTGAAAACACCTTGAAATATTTCGTATTTTAAAATCCAAATAGAGCGCGTGAAAAACTTAGGAGTGAAAAAAGTAATTTCCGAAATTGAGAATCTCTCTAATTTTATATTCAAAGTGTGACAATATAGGTTCACGCTGTTACTTCTCCATGTGCACAGATTCGATGCAGAGAATAAAGGATGCTTTATTATCAGAACATGAAGAACCCTTTAATCATTATTTACTTCAATAATAAATATGCATATGGTCTGAATGGATCAGAGCCAGCTCAAAACGAGATTTGATTGAAGATTATGTTACAAAAGCACATGCCATATTTTTTATATAACAATTATTTTAAGAAGATAATGATGTTTGAGAATGAGAACACAATTGAACATCACGTTCTATATACTAATACTGTTCTGTTACATTTGAATATGTAAACAGAATTTAGAAAGCAAAGTACAAGGATTAGGACAATAATATGAGATACAGTTCTTAAATACAGAAGCATATAAAAAATACAATCATTGTATCAATAAATTGAATTTTTGTAAAGGAAACATAAATATGTCTAACAAAGTAACAAGGTTATTCTATCATTTCTCACATGAAATCAAACCAAAAAAAAGATGGAAGCAAGGGAAACTTTCTTCACACTTGAAACCAGCACTATGATTTGCACCTCTTAAGTATCATATTAGTTTATTCTCTCTTCCACAGTTCCTGTGTTTCCAGCTGCAATTCCACCAATAATTAGTTAAAAAAAAGAAAAGGCTATTAATGAAGTAATTAGTTAAACCTATATGAAATTATATGAAGTAATTAACTTACAAGAGGTGTGATCATGATGAAGCTGAGTATTCTCCATACAGCTGAGAAGGTATTTAAAGGTTTCAATTTCACATGGAATTGTAAGTCCACCACACTGATTAAAACCAAATTCATCAGCAGCTTTTTCCAACAACATTTTGAAAAGAGAATGACTAAGGTAGCTTGTTGGAATGATGAATCTCCTAAGCTCAGGACCAACATAGACAGCTAAGTACCCTTTTGGAACATCATGCGGTGCTTTAGGACTATTGCAGTTATCTTCATCAGAATCAAAAGACACTAAACTGTTTAACCTTTTGTTAATCATAGGTGATATTCCCCCATGATTCACACCAGAATGTTCATCATTGCCCTCTTTATAACCCACTTGCCACTTTTGAAATATTTCCTTCAATTTAGCAGTTAATTTCGAGACTCCAGCATCGTCCATTGATGATAAACTTTTGCCACAAGAGTTAAAAGTATCCCAGGATGAAGTTTAGCAGATTTGGCTCCTTATGTCACACTAAATAAGAGATGTCATAAAGGAAAAAAGTCAATGTTTGATTTCTTCAAAAACCGTGTAGCAAGTAGCAACAACACTTTAGATTGAAGACGTTTTAGGTATCTTACACATTTTGTAACATTTATTTAAATATTCTGCAATCATGGAAGTCAAGATAGATGATCATAGATCGATCCATTCATACAATAGTAGAAAACAATGCATAGTAGCATGTTACATGAAAGGAAAAGAAAATGAATGAAAAATTTGATGGAGTGATATACATACCTGATATTGAATAGAAGAGAACATTAGATATGAAGGGATGTCAATGAGATCGGAATGGCAGAGCGTTTGTTAAGCTGGAATGGAAAACAAAGACTTTTGAGGAATCATGTTTCTCAATTTTATTTGCTTCCGTTTTCTTGTATGCTCCAATGTCATTATCCACCCTATATACTTGCACGACACGAGTGCTATAGTTACGTAAATTTCTTCAAAATGAACTACAGTGCGAAACGATTCATTAATATTTAATGGAAAATGCTAAGGGCAATATTTTGGAAGTTTAAAAGTTTAAAAAATGTTATTTTTCAATACAAAACTTTATTCTTTTAGTCCCTTGACAAGTACACTTGTTAGCCTGAGTGCATATTATCCATACTTAATTTGGACACCTTTGAATTTTTTATGCTCACTTATTTTCTTTACCCGTCTCTCTTTATCACATCATCAACATTTTATATTTATGTGATTACAAAACATTTTTCCAATATTGATGCTACTTTTGACAAAAAGGTATGTATAATTTTTGAAATGGATAAATATTATCTTCAGAAAATATGATAAATATTTTTTTTATAAAGAGAAATGACATTTTTTGGGTTAAAATACCACATTTTAATTTTAGAAGAGGAAATTTTATAGTGAAAATATAACATTTTAAAAGTTGACAACACAATTTCTAATAAAATATTATATTAGATTCCTTAGCATGTACTATTTGTTAGCATTTTTTAATTCATTGTTCTCTTAAAAGAAAATTGTCGGTGTTTTGATGAACTTAGCAAATGATACATGATGTGTGGTTAAAGGTGTTCATATGAATCAATTGAGTTTTACGCGTCTTGTTCTGTTTTTAGAAACCAGGTTGTTTAGGAAATTTGCAAGAAATAAAGATTATTGTTGTTGGAACCTTGATTAAAAAATAATCTTTATTTCTTGGTAAAAAAAACTCATAGTAATCCCAAATATAATTTATGATAGGGAGTAATTAGTCCATCTCTTATAATGAGTCAATGACTAATTGATCCTTCATATAAAAATATAATAGATTATTTTGAGTTTCATTTTTGTGGAGAATTAAATTGGACTGCAAGGATGTTGTAAAGGGTCAATTTGGGTCATTACTCTTAAAGAAAAGAAAAACACTAACTTAGATTTTATCTTATAGTACATATTTTGACACACACCACAGACTTGATCATTAAACAAGAGATCACTAATTTTATAAAGTGTACCTTTTCTCTTACCGTCAAGTTTTAACTTAGAGTACTTGATCATAGCATACTCAGTACCGAGTCCCCCAAACAGTGTGTTATAAAGTCGTTTAATATGAGAGACATTTGAGAGCAATTGAATGCAGTGAATGTTTTTGTTACACAAGTAGAGATCTGACAATCAATATTCTATATTTCACGCTCTCAATATCTGAGCAGAAGTTATGTTGACGCTAGAGTCTGACACTAACCAAAATAGCAATAACATCAATCTTTGAGCATTAGTTGTTGCGGCAGTCACATTTATTTCAAATAATTTCCATTCCATCATTCACATTCACTAATGTCTATAATCCTCATACTGGCTTTTCACGCGATCAGTAATTATTCTATTATATGACAGTGGTGCATCATGTGGGTATGACTCATTATAGTGGCTAGTTAGTATTGAATGGAGTAGCAACATCTTTGGTGAAGTGCATCAGGGCACCATAGACTAATTTTGATAGTTATTCAGATCAAATCTGAGTTGCCAAGTGATGGCTAAAGCTGAACTTGATAGATAGAGTTCATTTAACTATTCCTGACACCGCTCAAAATTTTGCTGTCGATGGTTAAGTGCCGAAACTACACTAATTAATACTGGAAATTATTTGGGTGCAATGCAAAGAATGCAGCTATGTCAGTTTTGTAGCTTCACACCAAGTTAGATGAATGAGCATTTATTGATTATAGGCAATTTTTGGGTACTGAGTTCAGTCGTGATCACCAAGATCCTCTGTATGGAAGACCTAGTAGATCTTGATAGAATTTCTGACAGACTACAAATACAATTGCTTACCAATAAACTACTTGTATGAAAGGAGGGAGAAAATAAGAATTAGATACCATGAAAATGGTTTTACATGAACATGTCTATACTAAAGTTGTATTTAATTGCTAAAGTTTTCAGAAAATTTAGCTTTAATGCAGTCACATTTTCCTGCATTTGTCCCAATTGCAGGTAATCCTTGATTAGGATAGAACAATGTGCAATCTATGACTGCGTCAAACGCAGGAAATTGTGATCGTTTGTTTTCTGCACAGTAAAGGTTTTTTCTCGAAGCAATATGACAGTTTTACAGGAACATATCTATACTGAAAATGGTTTTACATGAACATGTCTATACTGAAGTTGTACATCTAATGGAGCTGTAAAATACAGTACAACTCAACTTGCTAAAGTTTTCTGCGTATTTAGCTTTAATGCAGTTGCATTTTTCTGGATTTGTCACAATTGCAGGTAATCCTTGATTATGATAGAATAGCCTGCAGTCTATGACTGCTTCAAATGCGGGAAATTGTGATCATTCGTTTTCTACACAGTAAAGGTTTTTTTCTTGAAGCAATATGACAGTTTTAACTTGGATCATTCATTCAAGATAGTTAATTCATCTTCTAAAAGTCCAGCACATAAGAAATCAAAAGCAAAAGGAAATGTGTTCTTGACCAAGAATGTATAAGAACTACATGATCATTGATCACATATAAGTAACAGTGAGTGGGGTAAACTGATGAGGTTAAAAAATTGTAACATCAGTTTCATTTGAAATTCTGGTAATTGGAAAATAACAAATACATTATTGAAGAGACGGATAAAAAATTCATGTCCTATGATAAAAAATTGTGCCATCTGCTGCCAAAAGTAAACAGGTTTGGAAACAATAACTGAAGTAAGGTCGAGTATAAAATTGTGCCATCTTGAGCGGTGTTAGAAAACCACAAAGTGAAAATCAAATGTCAAGTTCCACAATCCACATTGAATAGTTGAGATAAGTCATGATCATTAAAAAACACTGGTACTGAAATTAACAATATTTGTGTAGTTAACTGTGACTTTCAAAACCATAACAAATTGAGTATGAAGAAGCAATCATAATGAGTAAGTATCTAAGAATTAAGCAAAATCAATATTTTTATCTCTAGCTAACCAAATCAGTAAACTCTAATAACTAATTAAATAAAAAGTGTGATTCAGGTAAGCTTGTTGAGAATTTTGGAAGCCCAACGCTTAACACGACCTCTGAGTGTGTAACCAAAAATAACTCCACCAACAAAGCAAATTGCACAAAGCTTGGAGCATGTCCAGTAAGACAGAACTTGTCTGCAAGAATTAAAAAAAAAAACTATCTCAATTCAAAACCTATTGAATTCACACAAACAATAGTGATATCGAAGTTCTGAACAAACAAATTAATGGAGAAATCAACATTGATATATCAAATTTAAACTAAGAATAAAAAAGAGAAAGAGACATGCCTGGAAGATCTGGTAGCCAAAACATATGATGAATCGTAAGAAGGTGTGGTCAACGACGACGTTTTGTGGTCGCCGGAAACCTTAACAACAGTTTTCACAGCACCGTCCATTGCTGCTACAGACAACGCTGTTCTTCGTAACCCTTTTCTTTACTTTTCTTATTCTGTTTAGTTCACCGACTGTTTTTGTCCAAAAATAAAAAGTTCATGGACTGTTTTTATTTTTACCAGACCGTCGACGGGTCATGATTGTCGTATAGTATTTCATAAAAATTAGGTTAAGTATAGCGAGACGTGTTTACATTATAAGAGATGGCGAGATGGATTAACATTTATAAGTAAGAGATTAGGTTAAAATTAGGTTAAGTATAGTAAGACGGTTAACATTATAAGTAAGAGATAGCGAGACGGGTTAACATTTATAAGTAAGAGATTTCCAAAAAAATAACATATAATTAGGAACATAATTTTATTTTACTTTAGATAAACATTAAATGCAAAAGTGTGGAGGGAAAAATTAGGTTAAAATTAGGATAAGTACAGCGAGACGGTTAACATTTATAAGTAAGAGATATAACGAGACAGATCAACGGTTATTCCTTTCAAAAAAATAGCATATAATTAGGAATATAATCTTTATTTATTAATTTTATTAGGTCTGCAGCATTTAACCTAATAATTTCCCTCTAAAATGCTGCATTAGGTTAGCTACAATTTAACCTAACAAATTTCATCTAAAATGCAGCGCACCAATTTAACCTAACAAATTCCCTCTAAAATGCAGCAATCCTTAATATTTCTCCTCACTAATGAGCTTTTCATTCCTATCATGTTGTGTCATCGTCTGTATATATCTATTGTTTCTGTAGTTTTTTTTCGACAAGTTGTTGTACACTTATTTAATACGTTTACAAACATAATACCCTAGTTTTCATGCAAACTCGGCTACCCTTATCTTTGGTTAATTTAATAACAATAGAGGAATATATTGCAGTTCAATAACAATTGATTTTTTTTTAAAGCTTATAGAAGAAATAATATTTAAATAAAAATAAAGTTTTAGATGAGATTTTTCCATAAAAGTGTTTTTAAAAAAATTTAATTGATATGTTTTATATTTTAATTTTTTTTTGCGAAAGAGTAATTTTCCTTGCATTATCACGTGAAAAAGTCTGATTTTTTTTTTTGGTCAGAAGTCTGATTGTTTTTATTAGTACTTTAATTTTTTTTCTTCTTCTAATTTAATGTTAATCTAACCTATGATGAGTATTACATAATGAATGAATCAATTGTTGCATGGAATACAAATAAAAGTTTAGACAAAATTGGTACATTAACAATGATAGAAGTTAAATCAACCTCATAATCCCAAAGGTATTGGACAAAAAAAAACAATTTGTAAAAAGTACGATTTTAGAATTATATAAATGTCGTCATGATATCACTAATCTAATAAATTTCTATCATTTGATAAACTTCACTACAAATTTTTATTACAGTATAACTCATTGGTTTCTATTTTAGTCGGTAGGACCCGTGCGGCGCACGGGTCATCAATCTAGTTTTATTTTGCTTTAGATATAAACATTAAATGCAAAAAGTATGGAGGGAAAAATTAGGTTAAGTATAACGAGACGGGTTAACATTTATAAGTAAGAGATTCACTCCTCTCTTATATTTAGAGGCATGTTCATGGTTCTAAACTGCATTGGAACTGAACCACGTTAATGGTTCAGTTCAGTTTTTAAAACCATTTTAAAAAAAAATTGGTTTATTTTTAAAAACAATCCAGTTCAGGTTTAAAATAAGTTTAATATATTCGAACCGTATTTTATATTAAAGCTAGTTTTTTTATTGAGAGATTTTTACATATCATATTTTTTTTGTTGCACTTTTTTTTTCTTCAGATTTTTATTTTAATTTTTAATTAAATAATTTAAATGAATAATATAATATTTACAAAAGAGAGGGTGGCAGGTGGTGGTTAGAGTGGTGGTCCACGGCTGAGCTCCGACAATCACCACGGTAGGGAAGACGGCGATCCAGTGAACAGCGCGGTTCGCGGTGGATCTTCAGCGACCTGACGGCGCGCTCCAACGAGGTGCAGTGGCCAATGGGGACTGCGCCAGTAGGATAAGGGGTGACTGCCAATAATCAATTAATTTAATATATCTTTTAAATAAAAAATGATCTCACAAAGTGTCGAACCTTTGACCTTTAACATTATGCAAGATCAATTTACCACTAAACAAATATGATTTATATATACATTATTTATTTTTATATATATAAATATGTTTTGTTTATAAATTTGTAATTTTTCTTAAAATTAAATTATGGTTAAACATTTGCAAAGAAAATAATAAAGAGTTCGAAACAAGTTAAAACTGGTTTTTAAATTAAGTTTGGTTTGAAGGTGAGAAAAACCACAAGAAGGGGGGGTTGAATTGTGTTTTTGAAAACTTCTTCCTTACGTTCTGAAGAATTGTTCTCAGGTTCAGAGTCTGAAGTAGTTCAGAGTCTGAGTGAGTTCAGAGTCTTAGTGCAGCGGATAATAAGTAAGAGAACAGAGTAAGAAAGAACACAAGCAATTATACAGGTTCCTTCCACAAA
>Ga0228710_1003119_pt1 | contig 26397 bp, 7 predicted proteins | sample MedpolnodulmetaG_FD_177995 | JGI IMG/M metagenome (GOLD analysis project Ga0228710, IMG submission 177995) | Root nodule microbial communities from Medicago polymorpha collected in Santa Monica, California, United States - pink nodules | ecosystem: Host-associated > Plants > Roots > Nodule... | reverse complement strand
TGCAGACCACATGAAAATTATTTGGGTTGATTGGAATTCTATTTGCCGGAGTCAAGAGGTTGGAGGTTCGGGGGTAAGGAGAATAAAAGAATTTAATTTAGCGTTATTAGGGAAGTGGTGTTGGTGGATAGGGATAGCCTTTGGTTTAGGGTGTTGGCGGCTCGGAATGGGCTGGAGGACGGTCACTTGTGTGTTGGAGGTCGTGATGGTTCCGCGTGGTGGAGGAATATATCGACCTTGCGCTCGGAGGGGTGGTTTCATAGTCATGTCAGGTGCTCTTTGGGTGATGGTTCTAATGCGCTGTTTTGGTCGGATGTTTGGGTGGGCGAGTTGTCGTTACATGATAGATTTAGTAGGTTGTATGAGTTGTCGTTACTAAAGGGGGAGACAGTGGTAGCGATGAGAGCTTTAGGTTGGGAAGAAGAGGGTGAGGCGTGGAGGTGGAGGCGTAGGTTGTTTGTGTGGGGGGAGGAGTCGGTAGGGGAACTTAGGCTTTTACTTCAAAATGTTTCTTTACAGGTTCACAGAAGGGATAATTGAAAGTGGAACGCGGATTCTTCTTCTTCTTATACAGTTCGAAGTGCATACAATACTCTTATAGCTCAGGTTCACGTTGATAATGTGGTGGCAGCGCCCTCTATTTGGCGACATGTTTTAGACTTTGACGCTCAAATTTTTGTTCGTGGTTTTATCGAAACATCCACTCATTTATTTTTGCATTGTACTCTTTTTGGTTCGGTTTGGAATCACATCTTTCAATGGCTTGGTGTAGTTTCGGCTTTGCCCCAGGACGTAACAGGGTTTTTTTTTATCAATTCAGTCTCTTCGACGGGGTTTCTAAGTCGAGGCAATCAATTTTACAGGTGATTTGGTTTGCGACAATGTGGGAAATTTGGAAGGAAAGGAACAACAAAATTTTTAACGCAAAGGATAGCTCTATTATGCAGGTGGTGGACAGGATTAAGTTGTTAACATTCAAGTGGTTGAAGGTGAAGTATGCTACTCTTCCCTTTAACTATCATGGTTGGTGGCTTAGTCTGTTTACTCTACTAGACATGGGCTAATTTCTGTAATGTTCTGGGTTGTTCTGTGGTGCAGGCTCACGCCTTGTAAATAGTGTTTTCACTTTGTATTGACTTTGGGGTTTTTCTTCCTATGCATACCTTGTGCTGGGAGGGCCTTTGTTGTGATTAATATAATTCATTTTAGCCTCTTAAAAAAAAAACAAAAAATCCATTTTATATAGTTGTATCAAATTAAATTATTTTTTTTCAAAGAAGTGATTGTTATTCTGAAAATTAAACACAAAATTGATTATACTATAAAGTCTCTAAAAAATAATCTCTAAATTATAGAATGTCAAAATCATTTTTCTAATCTATAAAAAATGAGTCATATGTTTAATTTACATTTACTAAAAATAATTTTATAATGTTCATGTATTTTTATCTCACAGCGGGTCTATTTGATGCAATAGAACTACCTCCCTATGAATTTTTATTTTGTAGGTATTCCAATAAAAAATGACAATTGTTTATGCACATGTTCACTCCCATATTAACATTTATGATTTATTTTTAGAAAATTCATTTTTCTATCTGCATAAACATCTCAACAAATAATACATATCTACTTTAATTTTATAGTCCAAATATTTTATTTGTATGTTTTTAAGGTAACAAAACTTCATTTTGTTAACCATCCACTTATATTATTCTCACACCTTTTTTACGGATTTTATTCATGTTATAATATATTTTATTATTTCTTCCATATAAAAATTATTATTCTTTTTATCTTGCATTCCTTTTCTCCAACTCTCTTCAACCATTTTATTTGTTGGGGTCTTTTCATGCTTTATAATATTTATCTTTTTCTTCAAAAATATTTTTCTAATTTCTATGTTATTTTTTTATCTCAATATTTTTTATTTTTGTATGATTATTTCTTTTTTCTACTGAGAAAAAGAGTGAAAGGTACTCATTAAGTCGTTTATTTATTAGTATATTTTGAGTTTATTTTACTGTGTTTTGTGGCATATAAGAAAAAAAAATGATGTTGAACATTTTCATATGTCGAGCAACAATAGAAAAAGTTAAATTTATCAATGTTTCATTCATTTGTTCTTCTTAAATGTTTATTTATATATTAAGAAAACTTTGTTGTAGCTATTTTGAATGTCAAAGAAACCAAACATTTATCAATTTTGAATTAATTATATATCGTAAGGTTTGCATTATTCTTTGGACTTTATCGATACCTTTTTTTTCTCTTTATACTTTAAGTTTTTTTTTTAATGAAGTATTACTTTACTATGATCAGGGATGATAATAGATGTCCTCATGTATACATAGTAGTTAACTCTCTCTATTTAATAAAAATGATAATAGATGTCCACATTCGTATGAATATCCGGTAGACGAGTATTGGTAGATATTAAAGTATTTACAAATGTTTGTAAATATCAATGTGTAAAATTATTTTTTATAAAAAAACATGTATTATTATAAAATAATTGAAATTATGTACAATTAATTCTTTAAATTTTATTATTAATAATTGCGGCATTAATGTTATTTTACAATTGTTCCATGTGAGATTTGAACAATGTCTCTTGAAGTTACAAAGTCAAGTTTTTACCACCGAGCAGACACCTCTTAGATTTATTCCTTTTATTTTTATAAGCCAAAAATATTATACCACACACTTTCACTTTGACAACAAATTACTAATCAAACAAAAATCATTAATTAGGAAGTTCATTGTATTTAATTTCATGACGAGAAGATTTTTATTTAAGTAATACGACAATTTTATAATTTTGCTAATTTAATAACGGGTATGGATTCCTACGTGTCTGGGTATTTAAAAAAATATTTATTTTATTTTATGTGTTGATAATTTTACTAAATCCAATTAATTTCATCCGCTTATTCATCTTTTGATTTATATGTACTTAAAATATGTTTTTTATTCTATTTATGTGTACCTATTAAGATATTTGTACTCTAATGGTATGTGTTCAATTTTATTTACGGATAGCATGGGCACCAAATTTTACTCATCCTTAATTATATGTTTAACCGGGGCAACGCTGGATAAATATACTAGTTTTCTATAATATTAAAATTGAAGCCTTTATAATATATCAAACCGTTATTGAAAGTTGAACTACCATAGACCAAAAGAAAATCATTTGAAGATAAAAGAGTCACCTGCTACAACACTGTATGACTAACCCAACTTACCTATAAAAATAAATGGCACAATCATAGTCAAAATGCACCTCTTCAACCAAAACCAAACTACTATGTAACCATCTCATCTCATATAATTTATTTCAATTTTGCGTCCTTTATTTGTTTGGTAAATCAATTACCTTATGATTAAAGATTGATGCAAAATGAGATAAATGGTGGAGCACATTCACCAACTCTCACCGAGGAGAGTCAATGTAAATGTCTCTATCTCTAATCTAGTCATCTAAAATGTTCACAAATTTGTTGGGTTTTGGTGGTTTATATACTAACTCATAAATACTATTATGGATTCTGAGGAGCCAAGTTATAAACATTATTAGTTCTGCATTCAAATTCAAATTAATTAAAACCTCTAATTCTAAAGGTTAAACTGGAAATGTATTCGATACACGTGATTGAAAACAGCATATGAGGTACACAATGAAACTAAAGGACAAGAAAATAAATTTTTAAATGGATTGAATAAGAAAATGTTAGGAGAGGCACTTGTGTTTAGCCATGCCTTGTCCTTTGTTTGAGCCTAAAAGGGAAACAACTTTTCCATAGTGTGCATTTTTACACCTATTTATTTACACTTCCTTATCTGAGGAAAAATAAAATAAGATAGTGCAAATAATATTGTTAGAAGACACTATAAGATTTTTTCTAGCGAGTAATTGGCTACAAATTCACCATCCCTTCATGGCAAATAAATGGAGAATTTAGAGTTCAAACCCGACTTTTTATATTACAATGTTACTATCAACTGACATATGTTCACAAGAACACTATAACAATATTTTCTTTTAAAGTACAATTTTTTTTTCAACCATGTTATATTATAGTTATGAAATTTTCACTGTAGTTTCACAATGATTAATTTCTTTCGACAAACACGTAAGACACACAAGAGCGAGAGTTGAAATCCCTAACCACTTGCGTGAGGAGTTCAGTTGCTTTATCATTTGGACCAATTCATTATTGGTATAATATTTATTATAACTAGCGTCAAGACAGACACTAATGTGCCCATCTTACCGTTTCTCTAATGTGTTTAATTGTATGTTTATTTTATCGTATTTGATTATAGATTTTTTGGAATATACCACAAACAAATAAAGATTGATTTTATAGTATTTCTATTGTAGTGAAATTGTTCATATTATAATGAGATTTAATTGTTTTTAATTAAATCTTTAAATAATATTATACAAAAGATAAAATTGTAATTAGAATAGTTTAAATGAAGAGTATAATTTGAAGATAAAAAGTCTATTTAAAAAAATGTATCCCTTTTATATATAGGTATATATACTAAAGAGTTTTATATTGTTGGCACATCACAATAAATCATGTGTGTGATTTGTTTTATTTGAGAGGATCATGTATGTGATTTTTATTTTGTCGAGTTGTCTAATAGTTAAAATTTCACCTTTTTAAAGTGAATAAGTGGAGATTTTGGGTTTGAACGTCGATCTTATATATATTATACAATGTACATATCAACTCAGTTAAACTCACATAGACAATCATGTGTATGACTTCATTAAGTGATTATGAGACAAGTCAAATATTTTTAATAATTTGACGATTATTATGATTAATTGACGGCATAAATACAATCCATTTTATAATTCTTCCAATTTTATAATGCATTATAAACACTTGTAAGCTGATTTTATATTATATTGTATTATTGTCTAGTGGTTAGTTACATTTGTTAGATTTTAAACTCATTTCCTTAAAATTACAATATTTAGTTTTTACTATTGAGCCACCATTTCAAGTACTATTTTTTTTTTGTCTTTCTAAAGTCACAATTAATTTGACAGAAACAAAATTTAAATGAAATACTTATAAAAAAGATATATTCTATTGTACCAAAATAAAATAGAGAGTGAGTAATAAATTAGTTGTACTTATACCACTAAGATTATTAATCTAAAAATAGTCTTCTTTGAAGATAGTGAAGTTGGCCACTTTAAAGCCCTTCATCTTCTCTCTAGTCACCTTGGATCTCTATAACCTTTTTGGTTTCTTTTTCCACTTTTAGGTGTTTTGACATTTTCCTTACTCTATCATTGCTACTTCCTTCAACAAACCTCAAAAGGTAACCCTTTACAAAAGCCTAGGAACATAGCATAACAATAATCATTGGAGTATTAATAGTCAAAAAGAACAGTCTCATTGGTCAAAAGTTTCATTCTTTACCTTAATGGGTTTGGTTTGGTTTGGTTTTTTTGTTGCACAGTGTCATTAATGGTTCTGTTTAAGTTCTAAGCTGAAATGCAACATGAGTACAAGACAAGTTTAGTGTTTTTGCCTCATTTCTGAATAAACAAGAATAATAATTGTTATGTTCTTAGGTAAGTAGTTTTATTCTGTTTTGCTTTGTTTTTCAGTATTTTCAAAAATTGTTGTTGTTTTGTTATGTTAAATGTAATTAGTTTTCCTTGAAATAACTTTGATTTTTCATGATGGGTTTTAGGAATGGGACTTGAAGGTTTGATTCCAAGGCATAATCGTTCAAAGAGGTGATTCTCTACTTAATGTGTTTAAGTTCTCTTGTTTTTTTTCTTCTTCTGGAAACTCGGTATCCAGTCTAAAGACCGATTAATCAGGGGACGGATTCCACTGCTCATTAGTGGGGGGCCATTTGAAGTCAGAGCAAAACTCTATATGGACTGACCCAGTTTAAGTTGAAGTTGGGTCATTTATGTCTTTTGAGAGTGGAATTTATGGTTAAGGGGTTGCTTAATTTTCTGGAAAATGGAAAATAAAGCTTTCACATTTATGTCAAAATTGTTCTTTTTTTTTCTTTCCTTTTGGGACTAGTTTTGTATATCCATTTGGATTTTGGGGAGAAAGGTTTCCCTATTTGAAGCTAAAACTGAAGGTTCATTACTATTTACTCTTGAAAGGGTATCTCAAAATACAGTTTTTATTATATGAATTAATGAATGAATATTATAACCTATCATTTATTAATTGTGTTATATTGTTTTTATGTAATATGGCAGCTTTCCTGATAAGGAAACAGTGATGGAGGATTGTTCAGATAGCGTTGAGACTTCAGATCAAACAAAGCTGGTATAATAAATCATTCCTCTATTTCATCTAAAAGCTGTCATAACTTTTTTCTAGCTTTTTTTAAATTGGGAATTTGAAGGTACAATTCTTATAAATACATTGACTTTAATTTTGATATATTGTCTATCGGTGTAAAACATTTTACAGTCAAATAATCACAATTAATTGTATATGTGGTTTTTAAAATAGTTTTAATTAAAACATGGTGCTGAAATGCCATCATTTTTTTCAGTTAAGTTGGTATTATGAACAAGGAGGGAAACCCAAAATTTTAATGAATATTTTTTATATTTTGCAAAATTTAATATGGCATGGATGATTAAAGAAGTGATTTTGTGGCATTTCCTACCACTTCATGTCAAAGGTGTGGTGTCCGGTGTCCGGTGTCCGACACCACCGACACATGTGATTACATAGAATTACTTCCATTTTTTCAAATTATTACCGGTATCTACGTGTCAATGTCTGTGTCAGTGCTTCGTAGAAAGCATGCATATGTGGTAATTAATCCCATCTCTTAATGTGGTGATATTGATAGTATAGTTTATTATCACTGGGGCAATTATTTATAAGCAAGATTTTCATGCCTAAAGTATGAATTTGATCTGGTTCCAGGATACAGGTTACCTCACAGAATGCAGTGAAACTAGGAAAAAGCAAACCCCTATGAATAATAATGTTCGACAAACGCTGAAGCAAGAGGTAATGCATCGCAACTGTTAATTACAATTTGCTGCCATGTTTTTTGCAGTATAGTTCAATCAGTCATTTTGTTTTAATCATATTATAACACTGTTTGTCAATTATCTATGTCTATTTTGTTGCAGATTCTACAATTAGAGAAAAGACTAGAAGACCAATTTAAGGTCAGATGCACATTAGAAAAGGCACTTGGGTACAGACCTATATCTCTTGTTAATCCAAATGACACGACTATACCCCAGGTTGGAATTTCTTCAATGAATTATAACACTCATCGTTTTTCAGTTATTAAACCACTTTTTCTTTCCGAGTTCACTATTAATAAGATTAGTGAAAAAATGTGCAATTTCTTCGATATCAACAGTTTTAACCAATTATCAACTGGTGTGTGACAAATCCAGAATTAATGTACTAAATTGATTTTTGAAATAACATTGATTTTCCATGCGTAGATGTAGTTTTGGTTTCTGCCATGTATGTGCCGGAAAGCATAAAGTTATTGTGCAACCTTAAATGATCATTACACATTGTTTAGGAATCTATTATAAGTTTGAAATATTTGGTATGACTTTCGTGTTCATGTTCATGTATTGCTATTTGTCTGATAAGTTTTTTCTTTTACTCCAGCCAACCACAAAATTAATCAAAGACATTGCAGTTTTAGAGTTAGAAGTTGTATATTTGGAACAATATCTTCTCTCCTTGTACCGTAAAGCATTCGAACAACAACTATCCCCCGCTGTGGCTGCATCTGCATCTACGGTGGAAGAAAGCGAAAAGTCTCCTCCTGTAACAACACCTAGAGCAAGATTCCTTCAAGTTTCTCCACCCGAGGTCTTAACCAAGAAAGGATGTTCAGATGTACAATGTATTGATCATGAGCTTCATACACTTCAAAAGGAATGTAATAGATATAAACCTAAGACTCCAGATAAAGAATGCATTGTACATCATCCAGAAGAAAAGCATTCAGACTCTAGCATGCATCGATGTCACTCCTCGTTATCCCAATATTCAACATCTACAGCAAAAGTATCTTCTCAAGAAGAAGAGTTGACTGATTCTCTACGTGCCTGTTATTCTCAACCCTTGTCCATGACGGAGGTAAGTCATGCTTCATGGAAAATTCTTATATGTGGCTCCTAATTCATCAGTTATGTTATGAACTATATGAGCATTAATAGCAAAGAATGATAGTACTTTTCTAGGCCTTAATTTGATTGAATTTTGGCTTGATTTGTTTTATACAGTATGCTGAAAGTGTTGATACTTCAACCAAAGTAATCAGTCTAGCAGAACATCTCGGTACCCGAATATGTGATCATATTCCAGAAACAGCTAATAAGCTTTCTGAGGATATGGTTAAATGTATATCAGCTATATATTACAAACTTGCAGACCCACCTGTAACTAATCCGGGCCTTTCATCTCCCAGTACTTCGATAAGTGCCTTTTCTATTGGCGATCAAGGCGACACGTGGAGTCCAGGGTTAAGAAATAACTCCTCTTTTGATGTACAGTTAGATAATCCTTTCAACGTTGAAGGATTCAAGGAGTTTAGTGGGCCATATAGCACCATGGTTGAGGTACCATGGATTTATAAAGAGAATCAGAAGTTGGCTGATACAGAACAGTTGCTCCAGAATTTCAGGTCACTTATTTGTCAATTAGAAGACGTAGATCCGGGGAAGTTGAAACACGAGGAGAAGCTTGCTTTCTGGATCAACGTACACAATGCTTTAGTGATGCATGTAATTATCATTTCTCAAAACCATGATACCCTTTAATACATTTCATTTCTCTCACATGATTAATTGGTTTATTTCTTCTTCTAATAGGCTTTTTTGGCTTATGGAATTCCACAAAACAATGTGAAAAGAGTCTTTCTTCTCTTGAAGGTAAAAAGCAATACTAGCATTTTTAGTGAATTTGAGTATGAAACTGAGCCTATCTACTTTAGCTGACTTTCTCAATGTATTGCTCTTTACAGGCTGCATATAATGTTGGGGGTCATACAGTCAGCGCAGACACAATACAAAATACTATACTAGGCTGCCGAATGTCTCGTCCTGGACAGGTGGAACATACAATCCCAACTCTAACCCTATAAGAATTAACTGCTTGTATCATATTGCGTTTATCATATAAGTCCTTATGTGTAAGTTATTTATATGACATAAGATAAAATAAATACAATTGTTTTCATGAGCTATCTTGAAGAGCTTATGGACATGTCATAAGTTGTTTCAGTAAGCTCTCCCAAACAGCATCAGAAGTGCTTATGTTTATAGATAAGCTCAAATAAGCTAATCCAAACAAGCCCTTAGTTAAAATTCCTATTTTGTGACTTATGAGATCTTCTTGTAAGTAACTTTCTTCCTTTTGTAGTGGTTCCGCGTGTTCTTTTCTTCGAAGACAAAATTCAAAGCTGGAGATGGACGACAAGCATATGCAATCAAACATCCTGAGCCTCTTCTTCACTTTGCACTTTGTTCAGGAAACCACTCCGATCCAGCGGTACTTATCTCAGTTCTCGTATATATAATGTGATTTTGATTTGATTATGACATCTCCATTTTTATAATACTTGATGCTATCTTCACAATCAGTACTCAACATTTGTTTGGACTAATACCTTCTGCACTGTGGCCGATCAAGTTAACAAAATGGACAATAACCGTTTTTTACATGTTTAACTTAAGTGAGTTGTTCATGTTGTACTGACTTTATGACAGGTACGTGTATATACACCGAAGAGAGTGTTTCAAGAACTAGAAGTTGCAAAAGAAGAGTATATTAGAGCCACGTTTGGGATACGCAAGGACCAAAAAATACTGCTTCCTAAGATTGTAGATACATTCTCCAAAGATTCAGGTTTGTCTCATGCTGGTCTTATAGAGATGATCCAACAGTCTCTACCTGAATCCCTGAGAAAGAGTGTTAAGAAATGTCATGCAAAATTCGGGAAGAGCATAGAATGGATTCCACACAACTTCACTTTTCGATATCTGATACCTAAGGAGCTGGTTAAATAATTACTTGGTAGCTTTATGTGAGACCGTCTACAAATATTCTTTTGGGATTTGGATTTGGTGCAGTAATTGTGTCACGCAGTTTTCGATCTCAACTGTCCGATCTCAAATTAACAGTTGAGATTGTTTTAATTTTAAACTGAACTTATTATTATCAAATCTGAACCGTCGGTCACATATTAACGGCCGAGATCGAAAACTGCGTGTAACTGTGTCTTTTGTCTACTGTAACAGATCCTGGTTTTGTACAAAATTGACAGGGTAGCAGCATTTTGCATCTGTACTATGTCTTGCAATGTTATTTATTCTAGTATCTATAATTGTAGTAGTCAATCAAATGCCAATTGGATTTCTTTGAACTTCAACACAGATATCAAATTGAGATTCGAATCGGATTACATAGACCTATTTTTTTATTCATGAATCAAATACAAAATCAATTTGTTTTTTTTGGAAAATCTTCATAATAGCTGTTTTAAATCATGGCATCAGTAGTTAACACTGGCTTCAATTATCTATCCTAGTGGAGCCGTCTCCACGTGTAAATCAATGATAATGTCTTTAGTTTAGATATGAACAGAACATAACTGTTGTTTGTTTGTACTGTCCAATGTTCACCAATTCTAACATCTTAAAATTCAGTTAAGTTTAAAATGATGTTAATATTTAAAAATAGTCTACAAGGAGCTGTACTTGGTTTTGTGTTTTAGGTATTTGACGGTCTATGCTAATAAATCAAGAAAATTACGGATTTGGATAATATACCACTGATGCACGGTGCAACGGATTGTTGAACTCATGAATATATACGGTCGTTGCATTGTGCAACGGCCGTTGAAGATGCAAAGTGAGAGCAACAGCCGTTGAGGATGCAAAGTAAGAGTGAAGATTCTCTCACACACATTAGTAGTAGGAGTAGTAGACAAAAGAGATTTTGGATTTACATGAGTCAAGGATTGGATATGTGATCCACACCCTTGTGTGCCCTGCAGTGCACGTGACCTCCAGGTACACTATGGTTCATTGGAGTCATAAAGTTAGTGACCAGTGGATGGAGAGAACCCCACAAAAACACAAATGCATGCCTAGTTTGTACCTCTCCATGCAAACAGAAAACTTTAATGACATTTATTTTTTCAGCTTGGTAAGTAAAACAACCATATACGGAATACCACAAAAAACAGATTGGGATAGTTGATATTTCATTGAGCTTGCCCTACCTAAACTATTCTCTTAACTTCTTGGTAGACGATTAGCTTTGTTAATGTAGGGTTCAGAAGAGATGTAACTAAAGTCTGATCGATAATTGTTTCTCGAAATTCAAACTCGATTTATGAACTTATCTTGATTGACAGTTGGATTGTGAAAACTGATTTTTATTTTTATCAAAAGCAAAAGGTAGACGAGTAGCTGTTTTATTTGGTACACGTGGTTGGCTGATCTTAATTAGTTGGTTGTGGATAATTTATCCAACATTTTTTACCTAATTACTATGGGTTTTTTGTTCTGTCTTCCCTTCCCAAAGAAAAGAAAACATGGAGTTATATATGCGGTAAGTAAAGTCTGATAAAAAATCTATTTTATGTAAGAATCAAATCCGATTCTTTCATATCTCGTCATTTGATTTGATGAAACTCATTAACAACTTAAACTCATTACCTAATTACAATGTATGATAATTTATTTTACTTTCTAAACATGAATTTGATAAAATTACTTCACATAAACTAGTTCAAGTAAAAACCATTCATACATAAATTACTTCATATCAAACTTAATTTTAACAAAAATCATTCCACAAAATTAAAATTATAATTGACTAACCCTCGTCTAAACATACACTCTAAAATATTAAAAAATAGTAAAAATCTAAGATCTAGTTTGTGTGTCAGTGAGTGTGTGTAAAACAGATCAAGATCTGTAAACTAAAGTTAATTATTATTTATTACTAGAAATTATCAATTTGGAAAGTTACACTTTGCATGAAAAATCATACCAAAATCAACCAGATTAACACTGATAGAAACATAACATAGCAACATTACAATCACAAAAACAATTTTCAGTAAGGACTCTCTCCAGCATAATTCCCAGGTGGATAATAGAAACAAATACTCAAACTAGTCTCATCCTTACCACATATAGTTTGAGCACAACCAAGTTCAACACTCTTCCTCCAAACAACTTGAGTATAAACACCACACCTATGATTCACAACACACGAATTATCACTATGGTTATAAAACTCCTTCTCCTTCACCCACTCTTCCACCACCATGCGCGGCGTAACAGCCGCGCCGCGTGCCATAAGCTGGTTGGCACCGTATTTTCCGGCTGTTAAGTTGGCAAACTGACACGACAGTTTGTCACGTTGATATCGGACGAGTTTGCTTGTTGTGTTGGCTAGCTGCTCACTCCATGTTAGTGGCTCTACGCCTACTGATGCTCTTGCTTGGTTGTGTGTTTGTAGAAACTCTCTTGCGATGGCTGAAAGCGGTGGTGGTGCTGCGGTTGAGGTGGTTGAAATGTGGAAGATGGATAGAGCTGCTAGCAAAAATGTTAGTAGATAGTGAACCATTTTTAGTTTGGTTTCAATGTGTAGTTTTGTTGATCTATATATGTGTGTGAGCTTCCTCAATCAAAGTGAGTGCCGTGCATAAATCCCAATATTTATAGAGGAAATAATGGTGATTGATCGAGGTTGACCACATGAATTAAACAAGGGTCATAATTATTTTCTATCAAAAATCATGCTTTTGTAGAGGAAGTCTTTTTTTATTTTTTAACAAAAAAAATAGGAGACAAAATTAATAATGAATTAGTCATAATCTTTAAAGAATCCCATATTAAATAAGAGATGATATGACACTCAATTTATAAATGTGAAGTTGTGTAAGATGTAACCATTTTAAATGTAATATAATTGTACGTTTTCGACTCTTACATCAAAGAGAGTCCCGTGTAATATGGTAATCCAAAAATATTTGTAAAATAGATATTTAAAATATATTTGTATATGTCACTCAAAAAACATATGTGTATACATAAATCTAAATATGAACAAATTTTAATAAATCAATATCATAAATGGTACATCATGGATCAGTAGTTTAAAAAATGTTTAAAACTCTAACCACGACACAATTTATTACACAAAAAATAAATATGCGGCTTCTCATTTAGTAATAGAAGTTAATTGTCCTCCTCATTTTCACGACTGAGATAGCAACTTAATTTATACAAATTAGATTAAAACAACCAAAAATAAATAGGTAATTCGTATTTGATCCAAAATCAATCAAGTCACTATCTTAGCCATCGAGACAAAGAGAGTCATGAGTTTTCATCTTTAAAAATTTGAACAAGTTCATTTTTTTAAAATTACGGTCAACCATCATTAGATTTTTTTTTATAATTTTAAGTATTGAAAATACATATGATTACGATGTACCTTAGATCTCAACTAAATTTATGTACGCCCTCCATTCTAAAATGCAAGTAAAAAATAGTCAACATAAATTAATATATTTTCTTTAAAAAAAAATATAAGTTAATATATTTGATATAAATTTTAAATCAAATGCGTTAACTTTTATTGACCAATTTTTTTTTATATTTTTTAACGGATGAAATATATTGCATGAATAAGTGAACAGAAAAGTCAACTCGTTGGTTTTCGAGCTAACTCATATGTAAGTGCATTTATTAAATCTAATTAGGAGATCATGCGCTGTAGTAAATGGAAATTGTTTATGGCATGTGAGGTTGATTTTTTTTTTCTTTTCAAGCAGTCTATTGGTTGGAGCTCACACATTTTAAATATGAAGAAGTGAAATGTTTGGGGTTCGAACACCAGCCTCTATATATAATATACATTGTCCCTACCAACTGAGGTAAGCTCACGGAAACGAGGTTGAGTTTTTCTAGGCTTAACATTATAGTACATTCCTTGTGATTTATTGAATTATTGGTTTTATAGATCATATTAGTTATTTAATAAACTTAAAAATGAGTTTTTTTATATTTATAATGGTGACTCATACGTTTAAATGATCACTGAATCGTATCTGATACGTACCGTCGATATGTATTGAAAGAGTATCGGAATTTTTTTAATTAAAAAAATTAAAATAAAGAATTATGATACCCCCGACGACACACTGTTATATGCTGTCGACACACCTCATATATGTCTCATGACCGTCAAGTTTTCGGTTTTTTCTCCTTAATTATTATTCTCTAATTTTAATTACCTCCTATCTCTCCTTTAATTGATGCATGTAAATTTTGATGCACCCATTTAACTTAGTGAAATGCTAAATCCAGCGAAATAATTTTCCGGAGATTTTCCAGCGAAATAATTTTTAAGATTTGTTGATTTTTCTCATAATTCTTTTACGCTGCAAATTGAATTCACGGTTGTGCATATAATATGCCACAATCATATGGGTGAAGGAGGAGATGACATTGATATTGTTCTAGTATCTTAGTTTAGGTAACCTAAAGTTTTCCAAGAAATTAATTATGGTGTGAGAGGCCAGTCCCACTCAAACTATCCATCAACAATTACCAGAAAACTATGAGTCATGATGTTTGACTAGGCTCACATTTGGGTGTAACATGTCAATTAAGAAGCCTTTGAGAATTTATCAAGCACAAAAAAAACAAACAAAACATGCTCAGGAGATTTAATCCTAGAGGAGTGTTATTTATTTTTTTTTTTCAAGATTTTCTCTAACATTTACTTTTTTTATTGAATTAAATTAATGTGGCGTTTGCACTTTAAAAATGAGTCTTATTTAAAGTGAAGAAACTCAAAATTTTCATTCAATGAAATAGCAAGTGTTAGGAAAATTGTTGAAAATAGAATGTTAGTAACATTTTATCGACGTTTCTATAAACCAAACAATAGAGTCCGCAGGAGCTGTAAATACACAAGAATATGAAACAGACTACAAAACTAGTAGTAAATACACAAGAACAAAATGCAGAAATATAAAACCCGATGGTATCGGATGGGTCAATAGGTTGAAATGGTAATTAGTTAGGCTCCCAATTGGTTCAACCACAATTCGTTCTCTCTAGCTCATAACCGAATCATCGATTCGGGTTGACTTGTCCAATTTTTCAAAAAAAAAAATTATGAATTTAATATTCTATTAGTTTTCGTTTCAACCGTGGTTTAACCAATTGAACTTTGATATGAAGGTCTCTCAGTTTTATCTCCGATTTGACTTTTAAAACATTGATAGAATTAAAATTATGGTGAAACTATACTCGTTGCTCAAAATTAAATCCTAGCAATATAGAAAATTAGTGAAGAAAATGCACACACAAAGTTAATCACAAAGTACAACCCAACAATGACATATGTCTAGGATTCTTCACCAAAAAAAAATGACATATGTCTAGGAGAGAGCAACACCACTATCAATAAAACAATTCGAATCAAGATTACAAACAAAGATCGTATTAGTTCTATCAATGTTTAAAATAAAATTTATGCTTAAAATAAAATTTATGCTTAAAATAAAATTTGCCATAGCTAATCTATTAACACTTTCATTTTTGAATAGTTTAAAGAAACTAGTTACTAGGATAAACTAGTTCACTTGCATGTGCATTATACATTATTATGTTGTTCTACCTTAGTCAAACAATTAATGTTTTTTTCTCAGGAACGATCTTGGAGCAAATTCCTCAAGGAGGGAATCAACGAATGAAGCAGAGAAAATTGTAAATGGTTCAAAATTTGGTTAAAACAAGAAGGAAGAGACGTGTGTATTGTATATACCATTCTGGAGTTGAGCAGTCCCACATCGAAACTCTGTAATAATAGACACAAAACTTTACCTATAAAAGAATAGAATAGTCATTTGTGGGACTCAAATTTCATAATGTGGTTGTTCCCTATGAATAATGTATAATACTCATTCTACACTGGTAATTCCGGGAGAGGCTTCAAGTGATTGCATTTTTTAGTGCACTAGTGACAAGTATATATTCCTCTTTTTTATTTGAGGAAGAGTGGTGTGGACACACTTTAACACACATTCTCTATAAGGTGTGATACTATATTTTGAAAATGGATCCAATATTAAGTAATTAGATCTAGGGTTTCTAACATTTTATACGGGGCCTAACAACAATATACACTCCTCTTTTTCTTTTTTTGGCAGTGTTACAATGTAACGAGGCAAAAAAAGAGGGAAAAAATAAAATTAAGTTTCAAGCTTATCTCTCAGGATGAGATTTCATGTCAGGCGGAGGGTAGTTTCTGTGAGCAGAGCATCTTGCATGTGATCCTTCCTTAGACATAAAATCTGCACACATATTTTGTTCCTGTGAGCAGAGCACCTTGCATGTGATCTTTTCTTAGACACTAAATCTGCAGACATACTTTATTCCCTAAGAACATGCACCAATGTTGTATTTTCATTTCCATGTAAATCATCTCTAATATGAAGGATGTCACTAGCATAAGTGTGCAAGGTATGATCATGACCATCAATAATCAGGTCAACTGCTTCCAAAGAACCACTCTCACTAATAATGTTAACATAACCTTTTTTACTACAAAAATCAAGACCTATCTAGATAGCACGTAACTCAGCTAATAACGCATCACCTCCAACTTCATAGTGAGAAAAACCAGTTATCCAATCTCCATCGTGGTTGCGAACAACACCACCAGCACCAAAACAACCAAAATCTTCTAGAAAGCTACCATCAACATTGAGTTTGACACTCCTCTTATTCTATATATAAGAGATATTTGCGTCAATAAAAGTAACTAAATATATCTTATTCAAAATGTAAATTTGATACAACAATGTGTTCTGTCTCAGTTAAAAATCTATTACTTTTGGGAGTTTATATTGTCTATTCAAAATTTGATTTTTTTCTTCTTTTTTACAAAAATGAAACGTTATTTATTAGTACATCAAATGCAACATTACTATCTTGAATCTGTGTATAAACTCACATCGCTAAAAATTGATTGAATGTTTTTAGTACATTTATTTTATGAAAAGTTCTAAATTAAGAATTAAAATATGGAGTTAATTGTTCAAATTGACCCAGTAAAATACGTAAAATTTTCAAAATGATATTGTAAAAATAAAAACATATATCCTAGTTTGTAATTTGAGATTCTCCTTGTTTTTTACCCTATCATATACACGAAGTCCATAAAAGTGACTTAGATGTTGATTTTTTTTCATGATTTTTTGTGGACATGTTTATGTTGTTAAAATACAGTCTTTTCACATAAAATTAGTATTTCTCCGGCAATAAACAGCTTATTTATGAATTTTTTTGAAGAATCAAACACTCAAAAAACAAGACAATTGAAATCTTGACCTAGAAATCAAATTTTAAGATGATTGTTTACATAGACATCCATAAAAACACATAGAAATGATATAAAAAGTTTCAGAACATTTCTAAGACGCCTTTATTTATTTTGATTTTCCAACCAAAACTTACAAAATTTGTAATTTTGTCTAGAGTAAGGATATAATCACATGTCAAATTGCGTTCCCTAATTTTGTAAGCATGTTTAGAACATGAACGTGGAAGATGGTTAGAGCTGGTTGAGGTGGTGGTGTTGCGGTTGAGGTGGTTGAAACGTGGAAGATGGTTAGACCTACTAGCAAAAATGTGAATTGATAGTGAACCATTTTTAGTTTGGTTTTCAATGTGTAGTTTTGTGAGCTGCTTCAAATTGTGTACCGTGCATAAGTCTCAATATTTATAGAGAAAATAAGGTGCGATTGATTACATGAATTAAACGACGGTCATATTTTTCTATCAAAAATTGTGTTTTTATAGGGGAAGTTTTTTTTTGTTAACAAAAAAAGTTACGAGACAAAAATAATAATGAATTAGTCGTAATTGTTAAAGAATCTCACATTAAATAAGAAATGATATGATAATATGTTTATAAATGGAGATAATCTTACCTCAAATTAATTTTGTGGGATTGTGTAGGTCCAACAACTCTTTCTAAAAGTAATATAATTGTACGTTTTAAACCCATACACTAAAAAGTCCCATGTAATATGGTGATAAAGAAATATTTGTAAAATAGATTTGTATCTCATTAAAAAAATATATTTGTATACATAAATTTAAATATGAACAAATTCTAATATGAATATCATACATCATGGATCAATAGTTAAAAAAAATGTTTAAAACTCTAACCGCAACACAATTTATTAAAAAAAATAAATTATGTAGCTCCTCTTGTGTGTTTAAAACTAGTAAACACACAAGAACAAAATGCATAAACCTAATCACATACAAAACCCGATGTTATCGAATAGGCCAATAGGTTGAACCGATAACTAGTTAGGCTCTCAATTGGTTCAACCAGAGTTCGTTCTTTGTAGTTCATAACCATATCATTAATTCGAGTTGACTAGTTCAATTTTTCAAAAAAAAAAAAACTAATGATTTTTTTAATATTCTATTAATCTTCGTTTCAATTGTGGTTTAACCATCGAACCATGATCTGGAGGTCTCTTAATTTGATCTCCGATTTAACTTTTTAAACATTGATAGAATTAGAATAACGTTGAAACTATAGTCGCTGCTGAAAGTTAAATCGTAACAACATAGAAAGTTAGTGAAGAAAATGCACACACAAAATTGATTACAAAGTTCAACTCAACAATGATCTATCTTTGGGAGATAGCAACACCACTATCAATCAAAAAATTCAAATCAAGATTACAAACAAAGATCGTCTTAGTTCTTGCCCCTTTCAATGTTCTACATGTACATTAAACAAAGAACTAAAGCGTTATTCACTCAATTTTCTCTCAAACCATCGATCCCTTACATTATAGTATTAAGACCTCACAACAACTATAGATAATGTAGCTACTATTTTATTGTTAAACACTAATTTAAAAATCCTAATATGAAACTTATGATCTCCCAATGAAACTATTATTTCTGTCATGTAATAAAAACCTTAATGTTTATATCATATGGCTGCAACAGCTATGATTCATATGAAAAAACTAACCTTGCCATCTATAAATCAACAATTTGAAAGGGAACTATTAGCATTGCACAAACTACATATCATAAACAAAACCATTGATTTAGGATCTGTTTGGATCGACTTATTTCAGCTTATCTACTGACATAAGTACTTGTGACATTGTTTACAAATCTTATGGAAAAATCTTATGACATGTTCATAATCTCTCCAAAATAGCTTATTAGAACAGTTCGAATGAATTTATATTATTTATGTAAACAAGCACAAAATAATCATCAACAAAGCATATTAAAATGCAGAGAGATAATAAGCAAGTAACCTGGAGTTTAGGACAACAAATCCAGCTGCATCACAAAGCTCCTCTTTTGATATTCTGTTCAAAAGATTTTGAAAAGCTTTATCAATTTTCATTGTTTTGTACCATCAGTAAGGACCTGATCAGTCTTTCTACCTCCCTTTCACCGAGAAAAAGCAAAGAGAGACAACTTTCGTCAATCTGTCTCCTCCTAGTTTGGTCTTATCACCCACTTGCTTGTTTTAGTCATATGACTAGTTAGATTTTGGTCTAATTTGAAGCATGCCCAATTGCAGTAGTTGCAAAATTAATTATGGTGCAAGAGGCTTGTTCTGCTCAAACTATCCATCAACAATTTATGAGTCACGATGTTTGACTAGGCTCACATTTGTATGTAGCATCTCAATTAAGAAGCCTTTGAGAATTTATCATGCAAAAAAAAAAAAAAAACAATCAAAACATGCTCAGGACTCAAGAGATTTAATCTTAGAGGAGTGTTATGAACTTTTTGTTTCTCAAAGATTTTCTCTAACACTTACTTTTCTATTAAATGAAATTAATATGGCTCTTACACTTTATAGAAATGAGTCTCATTTAAAGTGATGAAACTCATAAATTTCATTCAATGAAATAGCAAGTATCAGAGAAATTGTTGAATATATAGTGATACTAACATTTTACCGACACTCTTATAAACCATAAACCAAACAATAGTTGTGAATACACTAGAACATGAAATGGACTACAAAACTAGTAAATACACAAGAACAAAATGCATAACATAATGACATACAAAACCCGATGTTATCAATGGGTCAATAGGTTGAACCGGTAACTAGTCAAACTCTCAATTGATTCAACCACAATTTGTTATCTCTAACTCATAACCGGATCATCGATTTGGGTTGAGTATTTCAATTTTTCAAAAAAAAATATGAATATTTTAATATTCTATTAGTTTTGGTTTCAACTATGGTTTAACCAATTGAATCATAATTTATAGGCTTCTCAATTTGATCTTCGATTTGACTTTGAAAACATTGATAGAATTAGAATTACGCTGAAGCTATACTCGTTAATGAAAGTTCAATCCTAGCAACATAGAAAATTAGGGAAAAAAATGCACACACAAAATTGATTACAAAGTTCAACCCAACAATGATATATGTCTCTGACTCTTTGGAGAGAGCAACACCACTATCAATCAAAAAAATCCGAATCAAGATTACAAACAAAGATAGTCTTAGTTCTTGCCCCTTTCATACATTAAACAAAGAACTAATGCGTTATTCACTCTATTTCCTATCAAACCATCGATCCCTTACACTATAGCTACTATTTTTTGAAGACGAGCTCAATTAAGAGAATAATATTGCAAATCCTTCCTTAACAGAAGTATCTATAAAATTGAGAATGCAAACCAAAGATTCATGTACTTCCTTCCTTATTTTGGAGTGTACACTAAAGCTTGGAAAAGCATCTAACAATTAGATTCAGTTTTACTATCCCAAAATAATTCATACCTGCAACAACAGAGAACTCTTACCAACACTAAAGTCAATAAGCCTTCAAATTACACATCCTACATTAACAATGTTAACCTTAAATCATGTTCTGTATCCACTACCAAAAGATAAACAAGTTATGCTTAAGATAAAATTTACCATAGCTAATCTATTAACACGTTAATTTTGTAATAGTTTAAAGAAACTAGTTACTAGGATAAACTAGTTTGACTTGCATGTGCATTATATATTATTATGTTGTTCTACCTTAGTCAAACAATTGATGTTTTTTTCCAGGAATGATCTTGGTGAAAATTCCTCAAGGAGGGAATCAATGAATGAAGCAGAGAAAATTGTAAATGGTTCAAAATTTGGTTAAAACGAGAAGAGATGTATTCGTCTCTAATAGTTATAGAGAAGGAAGAGGCGTGTGTATTCAGCAGTCTCATATCGAAACTGTGTAAATAATAGACACAAAACTTTACCTATGAAAGGACACAATCATGTCAAAGGTGTATGTGCTTCAGAGACACATAGTTATAAAATGAGAAATTTAACATATTGGATTTGTACTTAACATTCTTACGCGATACATTTAGACTAAACATATTTGAATCAATGTAGATTGTTTTTCCTCTTATGAAAATCAAGTAAGTTTTTAGTTGCTGCTAGTGATGACCAATTGAAGATGGTGAGAGAGTCTAATAGTTCAGTAAAATTCGATTCAAAGTGTAGTATTTGTCAAGATTATTTGAGAAGTTAGAGATTATAATTTTTTTTAAGGAAAATGATTTCAATTATATCAGTACTTAAAAGTGTTCAATACAATTTGGTATGTCAATTAAGATTTAAAAACTAACTGATAATGTGGTCGCTTAGCTAATTCATGGACAATCTCATTTGCTTGTCTCCTACCGATTCAGTTACATAAGGACAAAAAAACTATCTAAGTTAGAGATTGTAATTGGAAAGCTTTTAATTTATCACTCAAATTGAAGCAGCTGTTTAGTTTATCAATTGTCTGCTTCCATTAAAATATTGAAATGGTGGACAAATGACCAGAGTCGTTAATTTTTTTTATTTGTTGTATGGAATTGTTAACACTAAATTTTCTTAGGTAAACTAGTAGAATAATCTACCAACTTATTAGCTAGAAAAAGAATTCTTTGAACCTCCTCTTCCCCACCTCCAACCTTATCCAAATAAAAACAAAGTTTATTTGTCTAAATCCGGAAACTATAAAATATAAGTTTATGACCATCATAGTAAAGAAAGAACCAAGACAATTTATTAATTTTTAGTTGTTAAAGCAATAGTAAAGATTTGTTTTCCCATCTTTTAAGTTCTTGGTTATTTGAAGGTGGTTGTTAAAGCTTTATTCACTCTAATTTCTCGATTTGTTTGATAACTAGCAGTGAGTCGTCTTGTATGTAATCATGGACAATGTTAGAAGGGGCTTAGCAAGGCTGCAATCTCACCAAATATTTTTTTTATACTAATTTTTTTTTTCTTTATATTTTTTTTTTGAACTTTATATGATATTGTATAATTAGTTTTTTTTTTTTTACTCAATATAGTAGGTTTTAAACACTTAAATTTTTAGATTTGATTGCACTAATCCTTAATTCGAATCCTTAAAAGCGAAAAAGAAAGTGAAGTTTTGTTTCCAATTTACAAAAGAACCCTAATCGTTAACTAGAATATCAATTTAGGATTTCTCATTACAATTTTGCTTAGAAATTCCAACTCATTACCTGTGATTTTGTTTGCTCGTTCTCGACCACTACCAATGATTAATTGCTAGTGATTTCATTATGAATTCATCCTTTTAAGCTTGCATTTTCTTTGTTTCGTTTTTTTTCTCTGCTATCCAATAATCTTTCTTTGCTATTCATTCTTGGTAAGTCTCAAGATACTCACATTTCTTATAATTTCTTGCATTTAAAAATTTATTTATCTTTAATAAATAATTATACTTTCAACTTGATGTCCTTAAACACACCGACTCCGTCCCAGTATGTCATGTAATAAAAACCTTAATGTTGAGATTACAAGTCTAATAACAGCTGAATTTTGATTGTTTTGTTGAGATTACAATCTTTAATTCTTTATACTTCCCTTTAACCGAGAAAATGCAAATTAGATCAACAACTTTCATCAATCTGTCTCCTCCTAGTTTGGTCTTATCACCCACTTGCTTGTTTTAGTCATGAAAACATGTCACAGTAATGTGCCGAAAATAACTACATCCTGTCCAGGTTATATCATATATCATCATTTAACTGAAAAAGGATGACAAATCTTAGTTCCAGTACAAAAGCATCTGACATTTAGATTCAGTTTTACCTTAACAAAATAATTCATACCTGCAACAACAGAGTACTCTTACCAACACTAGGATCACAATATTAACAAAGTTAACCTTAAATCATGTTTTGTATCCACTACCAAAAGATAAACAAGTTATGCTTAAAATAAAATTTACCATAGCTAATCTATTAACACGTTCATTTTCGAATAATTTAAAGAAACTAGTTCACTTGCATGTGCATTATACATTATTATGTTGTTCTACTTTAGTCAAACAATTAATTTTTTTTATCAGGAATGACCTTGGAGCAAATTCCTTAAGGATGGAATCAATGAATGAAGCAGAGAAAATTGTAAATGGTTCAATATTTGGTTAAGACGAGAAGAGGTGTATTCATCATCTCTAATAGTCCCACATCGAAACTGTGTCAATAATAGACACAAAACTTTACCTATAAAAGAATATAGGATTAATTACACTTTTGATCCTCGCATTTTAACCAGCTCACGAAAATGGTCATGCCTCTTTCAAATCGAACAAAATCGTCCCTAAACTATCATATTTTTGTAGTTTAGTCCTACCTCCTATTTTCAACTCTGGAAACGGAGAGAAATGACAGTTTTAGACTTACCCCTATGCTCAACCATGAAATAAACAAGGAATAAAGCATGTGGGTACAAGGAATCCACTTTATTCAGCACAATAACCAAAAAACCCTAATTTCTAAGATATGTTTCAAATTAGACTTTTTTTTTGTTAGTGTGATGAATAAAGTAGATTCCTTGTACCCACATGTTTTATTCCTTATTTATTTCATGGTTGACCATAGGGGGTAGGTCTAAAACTGTCATTTCTTTGCGTTTCTGGAGTTGAAAATAGGAGGTAGGACTAAAACTGCAAAAATATGATAGTTTAGGGACGGTTTTGTTCGATTTGAAAGAGGCAGGACCATTTTCGCGAGCTGGTCAAAATGCGAGGACCAAAAATGTAATTAAGCCAAGAATATAATAGATTGAAGTTTTATAATGTGGTTGTTCCCTACATATAATATTCATTGTACGGGGTAATTCTCGTGGAGGTTACAAGTGATTGCATTTTTTAGTGCACTAATTTCATTGTCACTTGAAACTTCCCTCAGAATCACCTGCCCCGTCTAATGACTGGTATATATTCCTCTTTTTCATTTGAGGAAGAGTGGTATGGACATTTTTTAACACATATTCTTTAATATAGTGAAATTTATGTCGATATTACATTTTAAAAATGGATCCAACATAAAGTAATGATATTTAGTGTTTCTACTTTTGGGAGTTTATCGACCCGTTTGTTTTAGATTTTAAAAATATGGATTTTTTAGAAATTTACTCAAAGAGAGTAGAAGTTATTTCAAATTCATTTGATATAAGTTAAAAAAGAGATTTTGACAATCACTAACTCAAATATTTATTGTTCGTGATTTTATATAGTAAAAATCACATTTTTTTTTCAAAATGACATCTTTCAAAAACGATTTTTATGAAAAGCTACTTGAACTAACTTTTTTTTAAGAGATTTTTTCAAAATTTTAGTATCCAAAAATAATTATAACAAAATGATGAAATACTTAGAATGACATTTTAAGATAAGCTATTTAAACGAATTTTTCATTTGAAACTTTCCTTGAAATTTTTTTTGTTAAAAAAATTATAACTAAAACATAGTACACTAAAAAAAATCTATTTTAAAAAAAGCTATTACAAACGGGCCCTAAATTGTCTATTCAAAATTTGATTTTTTTTTTTTTACAAAAATGAAACAGTATTTTTTTTTAAGAAAAAAAAATAAAACGTTATTTATTAGTACATCAAATGCAACATTATTATCATGAATTTGTGTACAAACTCACATCGTTAAAAATTGATTGAATGCTTTTAGTACATTTATATTATGAAAAGTTCTAAATTGAGAATTAAAATATGGGGTTAATTGTTCAAATTGACCCAGTAATATACGTAAAATTTTCAAAATGATCCTATAAAAATAAGGGTTAAATATGTTTTTGATCCCTATAAAATTGGGAACTTCTAAGTTTAGTCCTTACTTAATTTTAATAGGTTTTTTAGTCATTACAAAATATATACTTCTAATTTTAGTCCCTGTTACAACAAAGTTTGTTTAATTATCCTTAAACTCTTAAATTTTTGAAAGATTTTTTTAAGACAAGTTTAGAACACTATGAAAGGTTCATTTACCAAAATTTAGATTTTTTTAACATGAAACAGATTACATATGAATTTTTTAAAACGAAAATAGTTAAAGATAAAATTAACAAAATTTGGATGTAGAAATCAAATTTTGCAACAATTTTTTGCAGAGGAACTTTTAGTAATGTTCTTAACACGTCTGCAAAAAATTGATTAAAAACTCAAGAGTTTAAGCATAAATTAAACAAATTTGAATTGAGGAGGGACTAATACTGAGTGCAGAAAAAATTTTAAGGACTAAAAAAAACTATTAAAATTAAGTAAGGACTAAACTTAAAATGTCCCAATTTTATAGGGACAAAAAACATATAATTAAGTAAGGACTAAACTTAAAATGTCCCAAATCGTCCCTGTAATTTCGCGCATTTTTGCAAATCGTCCCTGTATCTTCTTTTTTTTCAAAACTCTCCTTGTAAGCTTCTGACGTTTTGCAAATGGTCCTTCCCGTTAACTCCCGTTACAAAAACGGCGACGTGCCAGACGGAGACACACGTGGCTTAGTGTGACTTGGCAAAAGTGTCAAAAGAGTTGGGTAGTGGCTAGTTTGAGGGACCAAAAAGAAAAACGAAAAAGTGCAAAGGGATGAAATTAAAAACTCGTAAATTTCAAATTTAAAAACTGGAGTTTTCATCTTCTTCATCCCTCTATTTATTTGTTCTGCATCTCTCACCCACTACCTTCTTCATCTTTCTGCCAAATTTTTCATCTCACCCAATGTCTTCTCATTCCATTACCAATTCATCTTCAATTGAATTGATATTGACTCTGACTGATACAAATTCAATTGATCATACTCAGGCAAGCATAAGTGGTCCAAAGGAAGCAACCTTGAACCAACCATTGCCACCATCACAGTTTGATGACACAACTGATGTTATTACTGGTTTGTTGAAATGTCAAAAGAATATTGCAAAAGTGCAAGGCAAGAAGGTCATGACTGTTGGGGGTCCATCAGAGAGTCGAG
>Ga0228710_1003117_pt1 | contig 26419 bp, 10 predicted proteins | sample MedpolnodulmetaG_FD_177995 | JGI IMG/M metagenome (GOLD analysis project Ga0228710, IMG submission 177995) | Root nodule microbial communities from Medicago polymorpha collected in Santa Monica, California, United States - pink nodules | ecosystem: Host-associated > Plants > Roots > Nodule... | reverse complement strand
GAGAAGTTTCGTTGTATTGAAATTATTGTTCTTCTTACTTTTACTCCTTTAAGTTATAAGATATGTTTGATACAATAGTGCAGAAAATGGATTTTATATTTAATGCTTCAGAAGTTGTCTTGTGATTGGATTGAGGTTTAGGATAACATCTGTCAATATGTATCTGTTGTTTTTTAATGTCTCTCTTCTGCATCATTGATTAATTCTAATGAAGATATGATACGATATGAAGCACTGACACGTAGGATACCAAACAAAACACTCCGACGTAAGACACAAGATACAATATTGACATGAATGCCCTGACATGTAAACACAAGTAATAGACACAATTAAATAATAATTTGAGAAAATGAAAGCGATTGAATGTAACTCCATGTGTTAATGTCAGACATCTGACACACTTTCAATTTGAAATCATTCAAGCATTTCTTGCAGCACAATGACATTGTCAGAATCTGAATTTCATATAGAAAGTAAGCTCTGCTCAAAAATTTCTTAAATGACATCGTTAGAATCTTTGGCTTTATGCCTGATGGTTGCTTAGATTTGTCATAATATATAATATGATTTACTGCTTTTAATAAAATACTAAATAAAAGTTAACTTGGCTTCATTAACACAATTCATTCAGTATCAACAGATCAGGTATTTAGGAGTGTTTTCTACAGGGAAACTCTCGACAAGCTTCTGATTCAATGTGTTTTGGCTTACATACAAATTATTACAGAAAATTAAAGAAAAACTCAGAGATGGATAAATGTTTAAAGCAGTAAATCAATACCTATATTCACAAGAACAAACAGCCAATAGACGATAAATCAATATGCATATGTTTAAAAGTGAAACCACATAAGGTTGAGAATCGAATTCTCATTCCTATGTCAGTAAGAATACAATATTCCAAATGCATAACATGTAGATGTGTATAAACAATTGAAACAAGTGAACAACCAAATTGAAACTACCTCGACAACGCAGAGTTGACAGAAAGATGAAAATGACTGATGTTTACAGTTATAGGTACATTAATTTTATGAAACTATAAATCAATAAAATTCCAACTATCAATATCCATCATCGTCTTCATGCAGGGTCCATCTCTTGCATGATATCAACTCTGTCATGATGACCTCTTCGAGGTCACAGTTCTTCAAGAGATAGTTAATAGATTTGTGATCGGTGCAATCACCAGACAAATTAATCTTGCGGTGTTTGTGAAATGCCAACGATTGATCGTTATAAATATCATCTTCATGTAGCACAAAACAAGACTTAGTAGTACTCATGGGAAGACTGAGGTCGAGTTCTTCAAGTAAAGGGAAATAATCAACAACGAAAGAGAGATCATTGTGGATATATCTCACTCTATAAGAAGTGACAGATGTCAAGTTTTTCATCTTTTTGGAAAAAGTTTGCAACTTATTTTCAATGTTGCGGTTTTTGGAGAGATAGATCAATTTGAGGTCTAAAGGGAAAGTGGAGATTTGGGTAAGAAGAGCGTCGAGGTCACTCACTCGAGAAAAGTGAGTGAGGTCGAGGGATGTGATGTTAGGGAACCTTCGGAATAGGCAGGGAATAAAAATAACGGTTTGATCTGTGATTGTGACGGAGAATCGGAAACGGTTGGTGATGGAGAGAAAAGTTTTGGAGACGATGGAGAGAGACTTCAAAGAGGGATTGTCGCTGGCGAGGAATTTGATGATGCATTCCCATAACTCATCTGGTAAATATGAACATACTGCCACCCTTGCTCGCTTCATAGGGTTTTTTTCTGCGTTGGATTTGGATGATGATGATGCTGCCACCATTGTTACAAACTAACCAGTTTCTCTCGATTCTGCCCTAATCTTTGTAACTACCTCCCTATTTTTCTGTAATCCCTATTTTTCTGTAACTACCTCCCTATTTTTAATTATGTTATCCCTATTATTCTGTTATCCTAACAACTTTCTGTTAGGAGTTATCTTCCCATACTTTGTTACAATAGAGTCCTACATATTCATTGAGCTATACATTATTAATATAGAAGATTCATCTTCGGTCTCTCTTTCTCAAAGTTTCACAAAATATAACAAAATCTCACTCTCAAAAGCTAACTCAAAGGATAGGAGATTCAACTACAATAAAGCATATGGTGAAGGCTATAAGACTTGGTTGTTGTTCCTTTGATAAAGTCTTTTTCATTTAACATTACAGAAAATGGACTTTATATGTAATGCATCAGAAGTGTATTGTGATTGGATTGGGGTTTAGGATTAATATATATCAATGTATCTTTTTTTTCATTTCTGTTTTTCTTTTTGTCTTCTTTTTGGACATATCTACAACTATAATTCTATTATATTTCACATGAGAAATATATCACATTATGTGACTTTGACATATTATTTGACCTTCATTTCGCTATGTCTTCCTTTCCATGCAAGTAAAGTACACCCAGTTGGAACAAATGCACACCACAAATGCTTTCATTGCTTCCATGATGATTAGCAACAAATGATTTTTTCAATATCAGAATCTGAATTTCGTATAGAAAGTAAGCTAAGTACATATAAGATTTATGTTTTTTAAGGTTAAATTCTTTTTTGTATCAAAGCAGCACCATTTAAAAATTCTGCAACGATTTTACATTTTATGCTCTTAATGCTTAAATGCTTGGATCATATTAATGTCTAGTTACAACCTCACATTGAAAACTGTAATTGCGAAAGTTATTGAACAGTGATGAAGAAACCATAGCAAACAATACTCAAAAGTCAGAAGCCAAAAAATCGGTGGAAGAAGTAATCAGTTTTAATAAATCTTGTTGAAAAAATTGGTTAAATATCATTTTTCCTGCCGGACAAAAAAGAATGTCGACAGAAGTTCTTTCTGGACTCAAACAACTTTTATTTATAAGCTTTTAATGAAAATCCTTACATCATTTATAATAAAATGCAACTCACAAATCTGAACCCCTCTTGTTTCAAAGGGATATGAAATGAGCACCTATGTTTTTAATAAATTGAAGAAAACTTGGTTTCATTACAAAAATTCATTCAGTATCAGTAGATCAAGTATTAAAAGAAAGGGTTAGCATGATCATTGTGTTTCAGCTTACACACAAATCATCACAGGGAACAAACAGCCAATAAAAGATAAATAAATATGCATGTTGAAAAGTGAAACCACATAAGGTTGAGAATTAGATTCTCATTCCTATGCCAGGAAGAATGCAATATACCAAATGCATAGACAAAAACATACTCTAACATCAACTCATTCTGATAGAATGTATAAGGTGTCACATTAACCACCTCCATTGAAGGATGAAAATGACTTACAATTGTAAGAATGAACCACCAAATTGGTCCTTAAAATTAAAAACTCTGATCATTTTAATCTCTAAAATTTGCAAATAGACAAAAGTATACCCAAACTAAAATACGTCGGTACTAATTTAGCGAAACTAAAATTATAAAAAACTCCAACTACCACTATGCATCATTGTCATCACTAGCACTATCACTGTCACTATCCCTATCGCTATCGCTATCACTATCGCTATCGCTATCGCTATCCCTATCAGTATCACTACCACTACCGCTGTCACTGTCACTGTCACTGTCGCTGTCGGCATCACTATCACTTTCACTGTCTGCCTCATCCATGGAAATCAAGTCATTCATGATGACCTCTTCAAGAAGGTTACAATTTTTGAAGAGATAGTTAATAGATTGGCGATCTTTGATGCAATTACCAGATAAATTAATCTTGCGGAGTTTAGGAAGTGCCAATAGTTGACGATTATCATCATCTAGTATAAAATCATACTTACTACGATTTATGGGATAACTCAAGTCAAGTTCTTCGAGCAAAGGGAAACAATCAGCAATGAAGAAGAGATCACTCTTGTGAACACTAACCATTCCGGAACAAGTGAGAGAGGTCAAATTTTTCATCTTTTTGGACAAAAATACCAACACATCTGTATGAATGTCACCGTTGTTGGAAAAATTGAATGATTTGAAGTCTAAAGGGAAATCTTCGGTGTGGCACAGAAGCAAGTTGAGGTTTCTACCTTTTGAGAGGTCGAGGGATGAGAGGTTGGGGAACCTTTGGAAGAGGCGATCAAGGAAAGGGATTGTTTTATCGGACATTGCAATGGACAATCGGAGACGGTTGGTGATGGAGAGAAATTGTTTGGAGACGAGGGAGAGAGGTTCCAAGTAGTGGTTGTTGTCGTTGTCGCTGTCGTTGAGAAATTTGAAGATGATCTCCCATAACTCATCTGTTAAATATGAACATGCTTCTGTCATTTTTTGTTTTTTAGGGTTTTTTTCTGCATTACATTTGGAAGATGCGGCTGCCTCCATTATGAACGACTCAAGCAAACTGAAACACCAGTACAAAAACTACAGAAATCCAAAAGAGCGAATAGAAAAAACAGACAATTAGGATGAAATATAATGAGATACATGGCTAGTGCAAAACTCAAAACCACACCATGAAAGAAAACATCAAAAGCTCCTTAAAAACACAAAACCAAACCTAACCAAAAACAATGCTGAATTAAAATGAAAAGAAAAAGGAAAAAAAAAAAGACTACTAGATTGAATAGTGCAACAAGACATTTCAATTTAATTCTTTTATTGTGACTGAAATAAATCGAAAAGTGCGTTCCTGATGAAAATTTTGAATAACAAGGAAACTAAAATCATATCCAGAAACAAGAAATTGAAAACACGAGGACAAACAAATTAAATGGAATCAACATGAAACATAACAAGAACAGATTGGAGACCAGAAATCACGAATTTAGCACATGGTAAAATCACAAAAACCAATAGGATGCATAACAAAAACAAAGGAATGAAACGAGAACATACAAGAACAACGAAGATGCGATCACAAAACAAAATTGCACAACCAGTGACAAAGCTGCGGTTTGAAGGAAGTCTCAGAGCATTGAAAAGAATTGACAGAAATGTCTCAGAGCATAGACACAAACATAGATGGTCTCAAACATCTTTAAAAAAAATAAAATAAAATTTAAAACTCTGTATCCGGTGCAAGGACTAACTAATCATCAGGGTTCAATCATATCGTCCACTTATGAGGGGCCTTTTAAAGTTATAGCAAAAAAAGCTCAACACTAAGGTCTGGAGTCAACACTATTACTCAAACATCAGATTAAACATAACAATTGCAATAATTTTCAATTAAATAGTAACAAATCTAGAATAAAGAAAAATACCTTTAATAGTGGGTTGAGAGGGTTTTGATAGGTTTGCGATGTCTTTGATGGGTTGAGAAGAAATTAGAAATTGAAGAAAGAAATTAAAGGAACTAAAGAAGAAAAAGGAAAAGGACCTAATTTTCTAAAAAAAAAAATAGGGAAATTAAAATATAAGGGCTCCTAATTGAAAGTGAGCTGGAAAAGGTATTTAAATACTTGTGGCAACCGGTTTTCCTGCCTTTGATTGATTTTGAGGTAAAATTTTATCCGATCTAAAATAAAGTTCCACTCGATTTGGATGAATATCTGATCAAAATATATACCGTTTAATTTTAGGTTGGACTGCACTTTTTGCTTCCTAAGTTTCAAAATGTTGTGATTTTGACCCCCTATTAAAAAAATGGCAAAATTGACCCTCATATTTAGGGAAATATACTCTTTTGACCCCTTAGCAATTCTGGGACGAAAAGGGGCCAAAATTACAATATTTTAAAACTTAGGGAACGAAAAATGCAATGTAGCCTTAATTTTATTCAATTTTTGGATATCCAACGTGTAACAAGCACAACGTTTTATTAGTATTAATATTACACATGGTAAAATAAAGGGTTGATGCAAAATATAAAATAAACTTAAATAAAAAATTTGTCACTATAAATATAGTCAATTTTTTTTTAGTCTTCGTACAAAAAGTAACATATGTGATCCCTATTAAAAAAAAATCAGCACATAGTTTTAGTCCTTGTTAAATTTAAATTTGTTTAATTAAGTTTAAACTTTAAAAAATTTGAACCGTTTTGTACATACTTGTTTAAAACATTATAATGCAATATAATACTAAGAAAAGAGTAAATAAGTATTAAAATTTACTTTTAAGATTTGGTTTGGTTCGTCCTAGCTTTGAAAAGTTATATGAAATTGGATCTGATCCAAATAGTTTTTAAAAGACAACATCCAAATGCATCTAAATAAAATTAATTTTATGCGATTTTTGTGTTTCTAGATCGGTTTGCGGTTTTATGTTGCATTAGTTTGGATTTGAACACTTCTACCAACAGATAAAAATGTTGTAATGTACCACAATTAGTTTTTTTTTTTTTTTTGAGAGGATGTACCACAATTAGTTGTGTCTCCCAAAATCGCCTTAACATATATACCATTTATAGACACTGTTAACAAAAACACCTTAACACAATCGTCATAATTAACATGTTCTTTTTTATAGTTGTTTTATAGTGGTTATCCACAACCAAGGCAACACATCCCTCTTTTGGAAGTAGTATTTTACTCCTACAACTAAACTTTATGAATCTTTCTATGAAGTGAGTAATCACCCCATCCTCTTATTGTTTCAAAATTCTTAAGTCGGTACGTTCTTGTAACTTCATATCGAGACCTATAAAACCTGTCATGGAAAGAGGGAGCACAACAATTTTATTAAAAGAGATAGAGTGTCTGTAAAAATATAGGAATTTACTAGAGAACGAGAGTGTATAACAATTTCTTGTTATAGGAAAGAGAGGATACATCAAATTAATTGAATGATAGAGTGTGTAAAAAAAACTTATTGGATAGAGAGAGTGGGAAGAGTAATTTCAAAAAGAGAGCAGATGGTGGATTCGAAGGAGGGTATAATAAAAAGAAACAAAATTTCAACAATCAACTGCATTGATTGTAGAGCTTTATGTTAAATCGGCACTTAAAATGGAACAAAGGAAGTATTAATAATTTGAGAAAATGAAGGTGATCAAATGCAATCCCCGTATGTTAGTATCAAACACCATACACACGTTCAATTTGAAGTGTCAGTCTCCATAGATGATAAGAATTATTGATAAGCATTCAACTTTTTTAGAGTAACAATCTACAATTTTGAATTCAAAGAAGATCACAACATAATTCAAGGCATGATTCCATCCCTACTTATCATCCATTTTCCCTATATCTATGTTCCCTCTTCTAACCAAATCGCCACATCAACCATTTGTAACTAACTTATAGTTGGTCCCTAACTTATATCTGCATCAAAATTTGTATCCATGCCCCATACTCAATAGTTACCTAGATTACAAAACAAGCAACATTGTCAACTATAACTTTGTTTTACAGTTGAAAAGGCCAAGGTCAGTGAAATCAAAAACAAATAAAGAAAAAAAATATATTTGTTAAGAAACCATTTTTTATGTTAAATTATTTTTACCAGCAACACCATTTTATTAAGAAACCATTTCCAAAATAAATAAACAAACTGAAGAAGCATGAACTAAAAGAAATTCAGTCTCTTACTCTTAATAGTGGTTATATTGAATTTCCTAGTACTCTATGCCACCATATTAATTCTAGGATAAGATTTCTTCTACAATATGTAACTTGATCATGATGTTCACAGGTAAAGTCCAATATTTGTGAGGGATGAATAGGTTACATTTTACAATTCACTAGCTTATGGAAGGAAAAAAAAAACTACACTTAATGCATCAAATAGAAATTGATACAGAAGAGTATTTGCTTTCAGTTACCATATTCCCATTGATATTTAAATAAGCACGGTTAACAAATAAAAGTAGTAGTCATAAATATGAAGGAGCATTATATTAATTATAATAGTACAAAGAAATAGGGCAATATATAGAACAAATTCTGATCTCTTTCTCTTAATGATCTCAAATATCTATTTTCTCATCACAATATTCTTCACCAATGACATTATTCACCACTGAAGCATTTTCCCTCTGGCTAAGATCTAAGAAGGAAACCATTCTTAAAACAATTTTCTATAGTTTGGCCAATTCTGCTAGTGTAAAACTAAAACGAAATACTAAGAAACATTTAACCAAAATAAACTAATCTTCACGAATTGCATTCAGATGAAGCTCAACCTCAACTGAAATATACACCCTATGTGTTCATCTATGAATATAGGCTGAAATTCTTTTTTATATCCAAGGAGCACCATTTAAAGACTCTACAAGTACAACATTTTTACTTTTTATGCTCTTTATGCTTAAATGCATGGGATCATGCTAATGTCGGGTTACAACCTCACATCAAAAGCTGTAATTGTGAAAGTTATTGAACAATGATGAAGAAACCATAACAAACAATACTCAAAGAAGCCAATAAATCAGTGGAAGAAGTAATCAATTTTAATAAATGTTGTTGCAAAAATAGGTTGAATTTCATTTGTCCTGCTGGACAAAAAAGAATGTCGCGACAGAAGTTCTTTAAGGAGTCATAGATTTATTTTTATACGCTTTTAAATGAAATTCTTAAATCTCTTATAATATAATGCAATTCATAAAGCAGAAACCCTCTTGTTTCAAATGGATATGAGCCACAATGATTTTAATGATAGACTAAAGATTCTTCAAAAAAATAGTGGACTAAAGAGAATCAAATTTGCTTCATTACCAAAATTCATTAACTATCAATATAGGAATGTGTTATCTTCAGGGAAACTCTTGACAAGCTTCTGATTCAATGTGTTTTAGCTTACACGCAAAACATTACAGAAAATTAAAGGAAAACTCAGACTTGAATAAACACGTATGTCAATAAATCAGTACATATTTTTGCAGGAACAAACATCCATTAGAAGATAAATAAATATGCATATGTTCAAAAGTTAGACCACAAAAGGATGAGAATCAAATGCATAACATGTAGTCATGTATAAACAGTTGTAACCATTGAACCACCAAATTGATCATTGAAATTATAAACTGTGAGTATTTTAACTTCTAAAATTTGCAGATAGACAAAAACATACTCCGACATCAACATGTTCCGGTAGAGTATATAAGGATTCATGTTAAGCACCTCCTTAGAAGGATGAAAATTTCTTACATTGTAAGCATGAACCACGAAATTGGTCCTTAAAATTATAAACACTAATCATTTTAATCTCCAAAATTTGCAAATTGACAAAAATGTACCCAAATTAAAATACATCAGTCATTTTCATTAGATTGTATGAGATGACAGATAGATGAAAACAACCAATGTTTACAATTGTAGGTCCTAATTTGGTGAAACTAAAATTATATAAAATTCCAACTCTCGCTGGCACTCTCAGTCTCACTCTCACTCTCATTCTCACTTCCACTTCAACTTTCACTCTCACTCTCACTTCCACATCTGCTCTCACTCTCACTCTCACTCACTGTCTACCTCATCCTCGGAAATCAAGTCATTCATGATGACCTCTTTAAGAAGGTCACAGTTCTTGAAGAGATAGTTAATAGATTGGCGATCTTTGATCCAATTACCAGATAAATTAATCTTGCGGAGTTTCGGAAGTGCCAAGAGTTGATGATGATGATCACCATCTAGTATAAAATCATTTTTACTAAAATACATGGGATAACTGATGTCGAGTTCTTCGAGTAAAGGGAAACAATCAGCAATGAAGAAGAGATCACTCTTGTGAATACTAATCATTCCGGAACAAGTAAGAGAGGTCAAGTTTTTCATCTTTTTGGACAACGATTGCAACTTATGTGTATGAATGCCATGGTTGGAAACATTGATCGATTTGATGTTTAAAAGGAAATTGTCAATGTGGTAGTCAAACAAGTTAAGGTTCCTACCTTCAGAGAGGTCGAGGGATGTGAGGTTGGGGAACCTTTGGAAGAGGCGATCAAGGAAAGGGATTGTTTTATCGGACATTGCTATGGAGAATCGGAGACGGTTGGTGATGGAGAGAAATTGTTTGGAGACGACGGAAAGAGGTTCCAAGTAGCGGTTGTTGTCGTTGTCGCTGTCGTTGAGAAATTTGAAGATGATCTCCCATAACTCATCTGTTAAATATGAACATGCTGCTGTCATTTTTTGTTTCTTAGGGTTTTTTTCTGCATTACATTTGGAAGATGCGGCTGCCTCCATTACTAGTAACCCAAGCAAACTGCAACACCATACAAAAACTACAGAAATCCAAAAGAAGGAAAGAAAAAACAGACAATTATGATGAAATAAAATGGGATACATGACCAGCACCACACCATGAAAGAGAACATCAAAAGCTCCTTAAAAACACAAAACCAAACCTAACCAAAAACTGAAATGAAATGAAAAAAAAGAAAGAAAAAAAACTACTAGATTAAGTAGTGCAACAAGACATTTCAATTTAATTCTTTTATTGTGTCTGAAATGAATTGAAAAGTCCTTTCCTAATGAAAATTTTGAATCACATGGAAACTAAAATCAAATCCAGAAACAAGAAATTGAAAACACGAGGACTAACGAATTAAATGGAATCAACATGAAACATAACAAAAACAGATTGGAGACCAGAAATCGCGAATTTAGCACAAAAGGTAAAATCTCAAGCCATAATTAAAACAAACCAGAAACTAATACTGGTGAATGGTGAAAACCAATAGAAGGCATAAAAAAACAAAGGAATGAAACGAGAACATACCAGAACAACGAAGATGTGATCACAAAACAAAATTGTGTAACAAGTCACAAAGCTGCGGTTAGAAGGAAGTATGGCAGCATTGAAAAGATTTGACAGAAATCCTGAAATGCAAGAGAACATGCTATCAGTATCTTCCATCGATTGTTTGCTATTACTTAATTACTTAACATCCATAGCATAGACACAAACATAGATCTTCTCAAACATCATTTAAAAAAAATAAAAATTGGTATCCAGTCCAAGGGCTAACTAATCATAGGGGTTCAATCCTATCATCCAATGTGAGGCCCTTCTAAAGTTATAGCAAAAGCTCATTATGCTTGCTTGCCGAAATTAGCGCCCGAGGATCAAATTAGTATGCCGAAATTGGCCGCGGAAGACCAAATCAACACTAAGGTCTCAAGTCAACACTATTACTCAAACATCAGATTAAACAAAACAATTACAATAACTTTCAATTAAAGAGTAACAAATCTAGAATAACGAAAAAAATACCCAGAAAGAGAGAGGAATAAATCACTAACAAAAAGAACAAAGATTTAGTAATTTACAGGTCCAAATCATTAAGCAGTGATGATGAGTAGGTTTGAGAGGGTTTTGATAGGTTTGCGATGCGTTTGATGGGATTTGGGAATATGGGTGCTGAACGGGTCTAGGGTTTCAACGGAAGAAATTGGAAATTGCAAAAAGAATTAGAGGAATCCTTGTCCTTATTTATTAATTTTGTTAGTTCAACAACTTAACCTAATTTTTTCCCTCCACTAATCCTTTATTAGGTTTGCAACAACTCTATCCTAAAAGTTTGGCTCTAAATTTGCATCATATATGTTTTTAAATTCTCTTTCAGATAACCGCGCGTGAATATGTTTTCAAAGCAAAAATTTAATAGATATCTTAATCCTTATCCTTATTATTTATTAATTTTTTTAGGTCTACAACAACTCAACCTATTGTTTTTGTAGATTTTTTTTTTTTGACAAGTTGATGTACACTTACTTAATATGTTTACAAACAGAATACCCTAATTTCCATGCAAACTCGGCTACCCTAAATAATTTGTTAGAACCATGAACTGCATTAATTTTTTATGTTTAACTATAAAAGTAATAAATAAAATTGACCTGTGCAACAATATAATTTTGTATCCTTTTTATCTTTTTTCTTTATAATTTTTATTATTATCATTTGATTGTAATATTGTATCTCTAATAATCTAATTTGCGTTCATTGATCAACTCATGATTTTACGGGTTGAAGATTATTTATTGGTTTCTATTATAGTCGAGAAGACTCGTGCGTCGCACGAGTCAAAAGTGTAGTTAAGTGCTCCCATTTGAAAGTGAGCTGGAAAAAGTATGTAAATGCTTCTCGCGACTGGTTGAGGTAAAAAATCTATCGATCTAATCTAAAATAAAGTTTCATTCTATTAGGATGAATATCTGGTCTAAATATACAAGGTTTAATTTTAATCGATTTTTCGATATCCAAAATGCAACATGCACAACTTTTTATTAGTATTAATAGAATATGCTTAAATATGTAAATCGTCATGTAAGTTCGCATGTTTTTGGTTTTCGTTCTTGTATCTTATTTTGTTCTAAAACAACCCCTGTAAATTATAAACGTTTTGGTTTTGGTTCATGCCGTTATTTTCAGTTACAAAACGTCTATGTGATAAACGGAGGATGACGTGGCGGCAATTTAAAATGGTATCTTGGAATTACCTACGGTTTTATCCGTAGGTACAGGTAGAAAACAAGTGGTAACAGTTGTCTGGCAATGACAGACAGACACATTTATGTTGTCAGTTGTTGAGTATAATACACAGTCAATGTGGTCGTCGGTGAATGTCCTCGTGACATTTAGCTACGGAAATTTACCAAATTGTGACGGATTTTGGGGTTCGCCACATGTCAAGTTTCTGGTAGTGCTTTCATGTGGCAATTAATGTTCATAAACATAATTAAGCTAAAAAAAGAAATAACTTGTGGTGACTTTCTATGTAGTGGCCATTATTAGAAGCTTAGTAAGCAGGAAGGAATCATGTGCCAAATTTTGAATAGATCACTTTATTAGTAAAACAAAAGATAAAACTTCATATAAAACTTCAAGTTCTAAATTTTTTTTTATATAATCCTATCCTATTACATACAATAAAAAATGTTTTACACACTAAAGACCATTTTCTATATGCATTTTTTTGGCAATTATTTTGTAAACTGAGACGTGCAAAGCATAAATATTGTGTTATTTAGTTAAATGATCAAAATATAAATCCTGATTTGAAGTTAGGATTTCATTTAGATTTGAACTTCCTTGTTTACTCAATTCTTCTTAGAAGGAAACATGAGGGCAACACAGTTTTGAAAGTGACTGTTATATGCATCTCATTCTTGGTCGGCGGATCAGTTGGAGTTGTCTAAGGTGGGGGTGGCTGAGATAGTGACATTGTTGGTTTGCTTTCTTTTTCAATTTTTGGCAATGGATCCTCTAGTGGGTGCGTGCTCCTCTTTGTGTCGGCACATAACCAAAAGTTGCAAAAGAAAGCAAACCAACGGTGACACTATCAGTATCTTCATTTTCTACTGAAACTATTTTAAAATGTACCAACTGAGAAAGTATATGAACAATGGAAGGAGAATACAAAATGTTGATTAAATAGGGTGAGTATGTGGTTGGGTGGATAGGTGGGATATGTTATTAAATTATGCAGCGCCAAAATTTCACCACCATATTTTGAGTAATTATGTGTTGCTATAGATGGTAAAGGTTGGTGGTACGTAGATAACTTGTAAATCATAATGACTAACTTTAATTTTACCCTATGTATGAGTATCTGGAAAGACTTACATAGTATAAAAGTAGTTTATAATATGTTTATATCAACAATTTTGTATCAAATAAACCTATACATTTGAAATTGTTGAAGAAGCTAGTGAAGATACTACTACCAAAAGTCATTATAATAATATCAATGTCCTATAGGGTTAATCCTTGTATAACCAAAACACAAATTCAACTCATTTAAACGCACGCACGGGCACATACAAATCAACCAATATTTTCAATAATAATAATAAGGTTTATGTTAACCAGTGCTTCGAGTTTCCTGGGGGCACTGGTTATGGAAGTAAAAATAGAAATTTTTCATAAAAAACACCAACTTTTTTACTTTTATATAGTTGAACATTCTACTTTTCACCACTTTTCCATGCAAAGTTTCTACATTAGTTTTTCTTAACCAGTACCCCAGAAGCACTAATTAACATTTCCCTAATAATAACAACAACAACAACAATAATATATTTATTACTTCACATGATTTTTCTGTTTTTATTGGGTTAAATTAGTTATGGTTAATAAGTAAAATATCCTTTAATAATATAATATAATATACAATTATAACTTTACGATTTGTGAAAATTATATAAAGAAGAAAATAAGCAGTAAAATAGCCGATAATATCTCAACCGCGGGTTCATGAGCGTGTCTATTTATAAGGCTAATTCCAATGCAACATTGTTGTTTTTGATCTTGATTGAGTGGTCCCAAAATATGACTAAAAAAAGGAAACAGAGGTTAATGCTCTCTGTCGAACTCAGGTGGAAGAGGAGATACTCAAATCGGAATTGATCAGCATAGCATAGCATGTGTTTGTTGATGTGTTATCTTACTTACCGCCAAAAATGATATATTGTTTTTCATAGACTGCTAGTTGGTTTTTAATTCATAATAACATGTGCTAGTTGATTGAGACAAGTATATAATCTACAAAATGATTTAATTATTTGGTTCACATAAAAAAATCTCTAGGGTTCACAATTCTACTTAACTACTTAAGGGACCTCAATCTGTTCATTCTTGGAGAAGGTGATAATTTCATCCAAGGTGTGATAATAATTTGTAGCTTAAAGTAACTTGTTAGAAGCGACGCTGCTGTCACTTTCTTCCTTAGGGAATAGTTAGCTTTTTTTTCTGTTTTCTTTTTTCTTCCATGTTTTCGTATTTTTGATCAGTTTTCTTGCATGAGAGGATTATAGCACATGCACTTTCTTTCTTTTTCTTCCTTGGATTTAAACCCATGTAAATACTTATGGTGACCGGTTTTCGTATTTTTGATCGGTTTTTAGGTAAAAAAATTATCCGATCCAAGATAAAGTTTCATTTGATTTCGATGAATATCTTATCTAAATATATACACTTAAATTTTAATCGATTTTTAGGTATGCAAAACACACCATGCACAACTTTTTACTGGTATTAATATTACACATACACAGTAAAATAAAGGGTTGATGCAAAATATAAAATAGAGTTAAATAAGTTTTTGGTCCCTATATATATAGTAAATTTATTTTTTAGTCATCATTAAAAAAGTGACATTGGGCTCTTATAAAAAATCTCAGCACATAGTTTTAGTCCTTTTTAAATGAATTATTTGGAATATGTGATACTTAAATATCCTCTGCATGGAATTACTAATATGCCCTTCATCTTAACCGCACAGTATTTGTTATCAGATAAAACATCGTGAAAAAATGGTAGGCGGGATATTACAAAATATTTGGACATCTTGTTTGGAATTGGTCTTATCCGTATTTAGCGTGTGTGCAAGATCAATTTAATAGTTTTATTTCTTTTATTACAACAATGTTTGAGATTTTCTTTAAATACTTAAATTAATTTTTATTTATACTTGGGATGATATTCAATTTTGTCCTTGAGTTTGTAACCAATAACCAAAACAGTCATTCAATGTATCTAAATTTCAAAATAGTCCATAGTTATACACTATATTAGTCAAAATATCACTTACGTTAAACATTAATCTCCGCAAAATGCTCTGTTAATATTGTCACATATTTTTATAAGTATTTAGTTACAATTATATCACTTTCTATATGAAAAAAAAATTAATGTCAACTTTTAGTATCTTTTTTTTCTTCCTATTTACACAGTGAACATGGACCCTATAATTTAAAATTTAAGTCACATAATATTTGAACACAAATTATATTTTTTGAAATTGTCCAATTAAAATTTTTTATACAAATTTCTATCAAAAAATATTTAAAAAGGACAATTAGGTTCATGAAAATATTTAAAAACAAAACATATGTTCCATGTGATAAAAAAAATTCATATATCTTTATATTATTTAATAATAAAAAAAACACAAGATCCAAAATGAACCATAAATTATCCACAATATAACAAAATGAGTCTTCACTCCATATTTTATTACACATATATTTGTTTCCTGTAAGTAAATTAATAATTTTTCTTAAAAGTAAATTAACAATCTTGTATATTTATGACTTATGTATAAAAAAAACATTGAAGTCTGAAAAACATATTCCATTTTCTAAGCCCATTTCTCTAAGCCCACTCAATTTATAGTCCATTTTCTCCGTTCAGACATAAAAAAATATTCCATTCTCTTTCTCGTTTCAGACACAATTTTCCACTCTCTTTCTCTGATCAGACACTAAATTCCAAACCCATAAAATTTCCAATCGATGAAGATGAAGATGAACCTGGTTGAAGATCCAAACATTTTGATTCATTCCAATAACACATAATCACTTTTCAGCTACGACAAGCTCGTTCAAGCTGCGTCAATCTCGTTTTTCCAATCATTTTTCTTGAGTTGTTTTTCCAATCGTTTTTCTGATCTAGTTTTTATTCATTCATCGATTGAAGCTCGTTGAAGCTTCAATCCTTCATCGATTTGGTTTTTCCGATCTCGTTGAAGCTCCAATTTCCTTCATCGGCAATCGATTCGTCGAAGCTCCAATCGAACACCTTCTGATCTGAAACTACTCGCTCAGGTTATTCTGATCTTATTTAATTGATTTTCTGATCTAGTTGAATTGATTTATTGTTTAATCTGTGAACGAAAATTTCAGGTAATGTGAATTGATTTGAAGCAGTATAATAAAACAAATCTCAGGTATACACTCGTTAATTCTCTTTTCATAATGTTTATAACTGTAGGCCTTCTTTGGACAAAGCTGGTAATTGGAGGCCTAATTCATGAAACACACAAATCTCATAATCGATAGTGGATGCAAGATTTTAGAGCAAAACAATTGACTAGATTGAGATAATTTTGGGAATCCATTTAAGAATTTAAGGATGAAATCAAGAAGATTTGATTGATTAATTTCTCAAACTTTCTCAATTACATGTCTGAACAACGATCATGTGCCTTTTTAGTTGAAAACTGTAATGTTGATTGTTTATTTTGAACTACGGTTAATATTATATCCTCCCATTTATTACATTGTATCACGCCTCTCACTTGGTATGCGTGTGTGTGTACTCATTTGTTAGATAGACTATCAGCAAATTTGAATGAACAATGTTCATGGCAAACAAAAACTTTTATATGTGCAAGAAAATGTTATTTTAAAAATGTCCAAAGATCATATGTTATCGTGTATGTTTGTTTAATTGTGTTTCCTTTTTTGTAGATCATATGTAAATCCACGGTTTTGGATCCCTGTACACATTGTGATCCCGGAGAGGCCAACTGAAATTATGGCATTCAATGTTGTAGCAGGTACTTTGATGTTATGGCTATTTGGAATTCAATGTTGGTTGGTTTTGTTTGATATTATTCTTCACTGTAGTTAAATTTACAATTAGCTCATTTATGGAAATATCTCCGTTGATTTGCTTGATGGATTGTTCGCCGAAAGGAATTCATACTTTGATTTTCTTTCTTGGTATTTTCCCCTCAAATTTTAGTCTGTGAACTGAACTGCTTCATTATATAGGCAAATGCATTATATATTTAGAAATTTGATTGGTTGCACTAAATGTCTTCTCCATATTCCTCTCTTGATTCCATCCAGTCTATCCAATGGTCTGTAGTATGTTGTCCCCGTGCATTATTGATAGCGAATTTCCACGGAAGAGTAACTATTTGGACTCAACCATCTCAAGTAAGGGATTGATATGTGTTAAGTATTCTATTATAGGTTTCCCTAAGGCCATAGATTTAATTTCCAAGTTGATGTCTCCCTGTAATAGAGTTTGTTGGTAAAACTTATATCAAAGACTTAAACTCCATAGCATCCTAATTGAGTTTTTACTTTTTATTTATTTTTTTATATATAAAAAAGTCATGTACTGGGAGATTTAGCTATATGTGATAGCTTCATTCAAACTGATATGGATTTTTCAAATACCTTAATGGAAGATTTAGTTATGTATTAACCTTGAAGGAGGTTAATGTCATTGACTTAGTGCTTGTATATATCTTCCACTTTTATCCATCTTTATCCTTGTCTAGCATCTCCAATACTCATTCAGGGGCCAGCTAATCTTGTAACTGACACCAACTGTTGGCTATATACTTTTCTTGTTTGTTGCTAATTTCTTACACATTCATGGGCCAGCTAATCTTGTAATTGACACCAACTGCTAGCAGCGTGATCATGAGTGGAGACAAGATACTGCAGTTGTTACAAAGAGGCTATCAAGGGCTTCTCCGGTATGCTGTTAGCTTTTATTATGTGCTATGTTTAAACTTCCTAGACACTGCTTTCGATGATTTATTAGAAACACAAACATTTATCTGATAAAAAAAACTTAAACAGTTCTATCAAAAAAAGTTTTCTATCGATAAATAAAATTCTCAAGGAGTTGTTTAGAGAGAAAGGTTTTCTAGGGAAAAAAATATAGTTTTTGTAGGTTTCGGAAAAAAAATCCATGACCCCCATTCATCCATGATGTCAGGGCATTGATGTATTGAGTTAAAATTTGAAGTCTAATAGTTAATAAACATGTGAGAACATATATATAGATATTGTAAAGTTCAATATGATCTTTTTTTTTAATTCGAGTTACTTTTTTGAAAAATAGTATAGTGGCTTTCATCAAAATCAAGTGCTCGTGGCAATTCGAATTCAACATTTGTGGAAAAGTTTCTTTCACAACAACCTCTAACTTCAGGTTTATCCTTTTTGCATTTACTGTTCTGACTTTATATGGTTTTTATTCCAATTTTGGCAAATTTATTATGTTGTGAAAGAATAGGGATGTACGTGTATGGCCATGTAAATGGTTGTATGGGGACTATAGTTTGACTATGGCATGATTTCTCTTTTTATATTTGAGATGAAGGCTGATGCCATATTATTCAACTATCTTAGTGACTGGCTGATGCCAATTTTAATTCATTTGTCTATTATGATACTCAACTGTCTAATATGATAAAGATAGCAAACAAATTTTATATGTTGATGATGCTGGTCGCGACATTTATGACTGAACTTTAAATTAGAATTATGTCATCCATTCTTTGTCTTTAATATCTGATTGCTTTTTGTGTTTTCCCTTTCTAATTAAATTGTAAGATGCTTGTGTGTCTAACACTTATAGTTGTTTTGATTTTAGCTAGATGACCCAATTTTCTCTTTGTTTGTTCTGTATTACAATCAGGATCGGTTCAACTTCATTGGTCTGAAACGCCTCCTACTCAGAATGCAACACGAACCAAATGGTTTTGCACTAGTAAAGGGCTATTAGATTCTGGGTCAAGTGGGATTATAGCTGGAGATGCTATCATCACAAAAAATCGAGTTCTGTGACGATAGAACCTCCAACTATAATCCCACTTGGCCCACAATCTAATAGCCCTTTACTAGTGCAAAACCATTTGGGCCGTATTGCATTCTTAGTAGGAGGCCTTTGGGACTAATGAAGTTGAACCGATCCTGATTGTAATACAGAATAGACACAGAGAAAATTGGGCCATCTAGCCGAAATCAAAACAACTATAAGTGTCGCACATACAAGCATCTTACAATTTAATTAGAAAGCGAAAACACAAAAAGCAATCAGATATTAAAGACAAAGACTGGAAAACATAATTCTAATTTAAAGTTCAGTCATAAATGTCGCGACCATCATCATCAACATATAAAATTTGTTTGCTATCTTTATCATAATAGACAGTTGAGTTTCATAATAGACAAATGAAGTAAAGTTGGCATCGCCCAATCACTAAGAAAGTTGAATAATATGGCATCAGCCTTCATCTCAAATATAAAAAGAGAAATCATGCAACAGTCGAACTATAAATCTGATAGAACCATACACATGTCCATACACGTACATCCCTATTCTTTTACAGGTTAATAAATTTGCCAAAATTGGAATAAAAACCATATAAAGTCAGAACAGTAAATGCAAAAAGGATAAACCTGAAGTTAGAGGTTGTTGTGAAATAAACTTTTCCACAAATGTGGACTTCGAATTGGTACGAGCACTTGATTTTGATGAAAGCCACTATACTGTTTTTCAAAAAAGTAACTTGAATTAAAAAAAAAAGATCATATTGAACTTTACAATATCTATATATATGTTCTCACATGTTTATTAACTATTAGACTTCAAATTTTAAGTTAATACATCAATGCCCTGACATCATGGTTGAAGGGGGGTCATGGATTTTTTTCCGAAACCTACAAAACTATATTTTTTTCCCCTAGAAAACCTTTCTCTCTAATAAACTCTTAGAGAATTTTATTTATCGATAGAAAACTCTTTTTGAGAGAATTGTTTATGTTTTTTATCAGATAACTCTTTGTGTTTCTAATAAATCATCGAAGACATTGTATAGGAAGTTTAAACATAGCACATAATAAAAGTTAACAGCATACCGGAGAAGCCCCTGATAGCCACTTTGTAACAACTGCAGTATCTTGACGCCACTCATGCTCACGCTGCCAGCAGTTGGTGTCAATTACAAGATTAGCTGGCTCATGAATGGCTAAGAAATTAGCAACAAACAGAAAAAGTATATATAGCCAGAAGTTGGTGTCAATTACAAGATTAGATGGCCCCTATATGAGTAATGGAGATCCTAGAGAAGGATAAAGATAGAGAAAAGAGGCAATACAAGCACTAAGTCAATGACAATAACCTCCTTCAAGGCTGATACATAACTAAATCTTCCATTAAGGTATTTGAAAAATCCATATCAGTTTGAATGAAGCTATCACATATAGCTAAATCTCCTAGTAGATGACTTTTTTATATAAAAAAAAAGTAAAAAATCAATTAGGATGTTATGGAGTTTAAGCCTTTGATCTAAGTTTTACCAACAAACTCTATTACAGGCAGACATCAACTTGGCAATTAAATATATGGCCTTAGGGAAACCTATAATAGAATACTTAACACGTATCAATCACTTACTTGAGATGGTTGATCCAAATAGTTACTCTTCCCTGGAAATTTGCTATCAATAATGCACGGGGACAACAGACAGGAGACCATTGGATAGACTGGACGGAATCAAGAGAAGAATATTGAGAAGACATTTAGTGCAACCAATCAAATTTCTAAATATATAATGCATTTGCCTATATAATGAAGCAGTTCAGTTCACAGACTAAAATCTGGGGGGAAAATGCCAAGAAAGAAAATCAAAATATTAATTCCTTTCGGCGAACAGTCCATCAAGCAAATCAGCGGAGATATTTCCATATATGAGCTAGTTGCAAATTTAACTATAGTGAAGAATAATATCAAACAAAACTAACCAACACAGTAATAGTGAAATAGCCATAACATCAAAGTACATGCTACAATATTGAATGCCGCAATTTCAGTTGGACTCTCCGAGATCACAATTTGTACAGGGATCCAAAACCGTGGATTTACAGATGATCTACAAAAAAGGAAACACAATTAAACAAACATACACGATAACATATGATCTTTGGACATTTTTAAAATAACTTTTTCTTGCACATATAAAAAATTTGTTTGCCATGAACATTGTTCTTTTAAATTTGCTGGTAGTCTGTCTAACAAATGAGTACACACACATGTCAAGTGAGAGGCGTGAGACAATGTAATAAATGGGAGGATATAATATTAACCTTAGATCAAAATAAACGATCAACATTACAGTTTTCAACTAAAAAGGCACGTGATCATTGTTCACACATGTAATGGAGAAAGTTTGAGAAAATAATCGATCAAATCTTCTTGAATTCATCCACAAATTCATAAATGTAATGGACCCCCAAAATTATCTCAATCTAGTGAATTATTTTGCTCTTAAATCTTTCATCCACTATCCATTATGAGATTTGTGTGTTTCATGAATTAGGCCTCCAATTACCAGCTTTGACCAAAGAAGGCCTACAATTATGAACTATATGAAAAGAGAATTATTGAGTGTATACCTGAGATTTGTTTTGTTATACAGCTTTAAATCAATTCACATTACATGAAATTTTCGTTCACAGATTAAACAATAAATCAATTCAACTAGATCAAAAAATCAGTTAAATAAGATCGGAATTAAAAATTAATTTGATTTGTTTTTAATTATTTTTTTAATTAAAATTTTTTATTTATTTTTTTTTTATTTTTTTTAATTAACACATTTACACGTGGCATTTTTATTTATTTTTTAAATAAAAAATACACATGTGGCGTCCATGTGTGCGCCACGTATGCATTGATTGGGTCAAAATTGGCCTGGGGGCATAACTGCAAAAGGGTTAAACATAGAGGGCTCGAAAGTCGTTATTTTTATTAGGGGCCATAATCGCAACTTTTGGATACTTAGGGGGCCAAAATTGTAATTAAGCCTTTTTTCTATAATGACTTCAGAGTTTCGATTTTTCTTATAACTCAATTTTTTCTACTTACACCGATAAAATGTTATGTTACACTCAACTTTCATTAAAATTTATCGATAATATTAAAATTATCCTTGTGCATCTAATTTTTCAAAACCCTTTTTCATCTCTCAGTCTAAATTGCCATCTGCTCTTTCACAAACATTCATGGATGTGTCATCAATATCAATCAATTTTTTTTTTTTGAAGAAGATATATTAGCCCACTTAAATTGGCGTCGGGAAGAATCGAACCTAAGACGTCGAGGAGGATCATACTCCAAAGTACCAAGTCAACACCACAAGAGCAATCCAAGTGTGGGTTAATCTCATTGAAATTTTCTTTCTTCAATGATCATTTTATGAGTTTTCAAGTTTTTTTCTTCATTCCTTCAAAAAAAAATATCTTCTGTTTCTTTTTGCCACTTTGTGTTTGAAAAATGTTCTTCCATTATCATCTATTTCATGTTTTTCTTCGATTTTAGAGGTATATTATAACCTCAACTTACATACACGCACTACCCTAAACTCGGTTTACATATGTACTACCGTAAAATTAGTTTACATGACGTACATAAACTCAGTTTTTGAAGACTCATATTTTTTTTCTCCAGTTTTAGAGGTTTACGTTAATTGAGTTGTTTACGGTATAGTGTATGTACACTCGGTTTACGATAGCGCATGTACGTAAACTCAATTTTATAGGATAATGCATTTTTTTTAGTGTTATTAACTTGAATATTGTGAGTTTGTTCGCAGATTCATTGTTCATTGCTTTACAAGGAATGCAGTGTGGGGAAAAACAATATCAAACCAAATACAATAAAGTTTCGTTGATCCTTCGTTTCCGGTGTTGAGGAAAAATATCAATCCTCTTTCAACACTCTATTTTCACGTTTCTCTTTGATCTTTTAATCTCTCTATTTTTCTTTTCATAAGAGTTTGCGTCAACAGCCTCACATCTCGCACTCAAGTATTTCCCATGTTATTCTCCCAAAGCTTCCCCACATAGAGATACTTTGTGCTATTTAAAGACGCTTGAATACAAGATTAACCCATAAAATCATAAATTTAGTATATTTGCTTAGGTTAATCGGTATGTAAAATGCTTTTTGTCTTCTCATATATGTATTTTTTTTTCTCTTCAACTGTGTGGTGCACGTTGTTGGAAATATTAAGAGTAAAATAGAATTGAGATAGTTAGGAAAGATATAGGAGAGATATGTTGTGCCGTGGACAAAACCACTGTCCTGAAAGCAAATTTTCGGTGGATCTCCGGTGCAATCCAATATCCGGTTTTTGCTCTCCAAGGTTTACACAACTGCATGTCTGAACACGTGCGCTCGAGGCCAAACACGATGGAGCTTCACAAACAATGCCCAAAGTCACAAATGAACAATAGAAAGGAATGGAGCTTAATAGAAGGCATGACGAACTGGATTTCCACCACCGTCTGTCACCGTACCATTGTTCTCTTTTATATGTCTATAAAAGATGCTAGTGGCACAGACTAAAAATGAAATGCCTCATCTTTCCGTTGCAACATTTCTCAACAACATAAATGACATTAATGACAATGAAAAGTGAGGGGTTGAATGTTGATTTTTTGTGTAACGTTTAGCCAATTGAACATGAAGATTTAAGAAGACAAACAATAGGAATTGATTGTCATTATATCCAACAATCCCCCACTAATGGCAATCAAGGAAAACGATTTTAGATGAGACCCCACAACACACACTTTTACCTTTAAAATTGTGATAGCTCCGCGATAATTATTTCCATCATAATTTAAGACCTTTATCACCTTGGGTCGCTCATGAGTGCTCTAGAAAGATTGCCCAAATCTTTCATAGAAGGTGGTCTAAGCCTTCACACTCAAGTAGGTAAATTCACCAAGTACGTCTCAGAAGCACCACCATAAAAGGCTATGAATTTATTAAGAAGATAAAAAATTGTTCAACCTCAAATTTAACAAGTGGCGAGTCCATCAAGTCCGTCTCATAAGGACCACCCAAAAATTAGGGCTATGAACTCATTTAAGAGCTAAAAGCTCAACCTTACATTAAGCACTACCACACGCCATAAGGATGAAAAATGTAGTGCATATAGGAGTATTCATATGGCTTCGTTTGACCACGAATTGGGTATCTACCATATTTTCCTCCACTCAAGGCTTTATATTCATCTCCCTCGACATATCCAAGACAACTTTCCTGGATAATCCTTTCACATAAGGATCTTAATTTTAATTTTTTTTCCTCACTTCTCATATTGTGAGATAACATTATTTTTAGTTCCTTTCACAAAGGATTTGTGTCGTCTCTCACAGACACCATTATTAGTCACATAGCTCATAGCCTGTGATCAAAAAATATTTAGAAGGTAAGGATTTCCTTCATAAAGGTATTTCATTCACACTAAGTCTTTCAAACATAATGCTTCTTGACCTACAAATTGAAGAGCTATTATTTTTGATTCCATTGATAAATATGACTACACATATTTGCTTTAGTTATTTTCAAGAGATAACTCATTCTCATGAAATAAACAAGTACTTAGTAATCGAATTTACCTCATCTTTATTTGAGATCCAATTTACATTATTCAATCCTTCTGAGATGGACAATTAGAAAAAAATGATATCTAAACTATAAAATCATTTTGATAGTTTAGAAAATCTAATTGATATTTAAATGACCACCTTTGAGATTTATGAATTTATACACTTCATCTATTCATTATACCACACTCTCTCTGTTTTATATCTAACCCTCCATGATTTCACATCTAACGGCAACAATTCTTTCACGAAGGATCGAGATCTTTTAGTTCGCTGTGAATAGCAGTGCTCAATTGGTTGTTTACAAAAATGCTAATTTAAGATTTAGACTTAATAAGGTCTTAGTTTAGAAAGAAATAAAGTCAACTCACATAAGGACTTGTATTGAAGAATGCATTTTTTAAAAAGGGAACTTTTTTTTCTAGGGATTCAAAGGGAACTTATAATTACAAAATGTGAAGTATATTACATCTATTTAACATATAAATAATAAATACAACTCACATTTATCTATCCTTTCAAAACAAAAACAAAAATAACTCCCATAGGAACTCACATGTAGGAACACAATTTTTTTCTCAAAGAAAACTTATAATTACAAAGTCTGGAGTTTATTACATCCATTTAACATATGTTTTTGTAAAAAAGGTGATCAATATAGGAAGAACATAAACCAATGTACATAATGAAATAGAAATGAACTAAAAGTTACTCCAACTAAGTAAAATCCTCAGATGCAAAGACATTGACATAAAAACTTTAAGCACAGGTGAATCACATGCAAATATAATCATGTTTGTCCACCAATTTAGTCTTTTAAGTGGATCAAGACTAAAAAAGGACTTCATTTACTCTTCATGCTAAATGAAAAAGTAGCAATGTCTCACTGACAACAACTAATGCAGTGCCTCACAGTGATTCTGCAAAAACCTTGGCAGGAAATAAAAAGGCAAATGAATGTAAAAAATTAACTTAAGCATGATTACCTATCATATATTTAGAGAAGTTTTTTTTAAAGAATATATTTAGAGAAGTTAGAAACATTAAAACCTCAAAATAAACTCAACTGTATAAAAGTAGCAGACAAATTAAGCATTATTATCTGTTATATATTTAGAGAAATTAGAACTCCCAAAAGTATCCTCTGAGCTGAAGATAATCCAAAGAGTATCAAAATTATTGTTTCACCTGTAAAATGTAGAATGGAGGAAATTAGTTGCACTGTAGAAGGTAAGGAAAAAAAAAAGATTTTCCCCAACCAAAACTAAATAAACATTTGAAGAATACCATATATAATCAGAAAATGACCTACCTTCTCTCTCATTCATGCATTGATTATTCTCACACTTTATTTAATTTACTTTATCACTGTACACTGTTTTGTTTTTCACAAAAAAAATAGGGTAATTAGTTTAGTTTAGGTTTCATAAAAACATATGGGACGATTTTCTTTTGTTTTTAATAAAAAAATAGGTTTGTTTTGTTTTTCACAAAAAAAAAAAGGTAATTAGTTTGGTTTAGGTTTCATAAAAACATAGGGGACGATTTTATTTTGTTTTTAATAAA
>Ga0228710_1003116_pt1 | contig 26431 bp, 16 predicted proteins | sample MedpolnodulmetaG_FD_177995 | JGI IMG/M metagenome (GOLD analysis project Ga0228710, IMG submission 177995) | Root nodule microbial communities from Medicago polymorpha collected in Santa Monica, California, United States - pink nodules | ecosystem: Host-associated > Plants > Roots > Nodule... | reverse complement strand
AATAAAATTTAAAAAAAAAAAAAAAAAAAATTAAAAAAAAAAAAAAAAAAAAAAAAGGAAAAAAAAAAAAAAAAAAACACAAAACACGCCTTGATAGCAAACAAAGGATAAAAAATAGGCAAAAGTGTGTGTTTTTTCACATTAGAGTTTTACATATTTATAAGATAATTAGACCACTCTCATTAGTGCTTCCATTTGATTTTTCAAAATAGCATCAATTTCGGAAATAAAAAGCATTTGTTTTTTTTTAGGCGTTAAATAAAAAGCATTTAATTTACGAATAAATGACGACCATCGGTCAACCATTGCATCAATACATCTTTTAAATTGCATTAACATATGATTTTTTTTTTTTAAGTAACATATGAAATTATTCATGCTGTATATTATTATGTCTATATACATCATTTTTTCTTCTTTCGCATCGGTTTATGATCCACCAAAGATGGGCAAATAATCTGACTCATGCGTAGCACTGGTCAAGCGTTGTGCCTCCTGGGAATCGAACCCAGTATTCCCCGAGTACGTCCTTGGAGGAGCTTCTTGTCATTGAAACCCAAACAACTTGGTTTATATACACCATATTTAAAAGTTTCTAAATTACTAATATTATTAGTTGGTGTGATATATGATCCTTTCTTATTAGTGAATGTCTCCATAATTTTTTTTATAAAATATTAATATTGAATAAACCACCGTTAAATTGATCCGTCTCAGGGAGAACCTATCATGTGTAATTTATAGATTCTTCGACGAAGATTAGTCACGGTTAAATGATAGTAGAAACTTCTTACCGATAATATGGAAACCAAAAGAAAAATGGTAATTTAAAACTATTAAAAACTTTTTTTGGTTTGCACATTATATTTCAAAGGATATCTCATACTTAAACTTATAATGAGGATAGTGTGATATGTAATGACATTATAATTGAAACGACTGCAACCAAAGTTCCTATATATGTAACAATGCGAAAGAGAATATGAAAAAAAAATATCAATACATGTGGCAAACCCTATGGAAACAAACAAAATAGCTTTTAAGTGAATTGGTGAGTAATTCTTATATCAATTAACTTTTCTTTGATTATATACATATAAGGATAATTCATACAAAATTAAGCTTTGATACATCAATGAATAGTAACGTATCCACAAATATATAACGGTATACCCATGCACATGAGGTTAGGAAAAAACCGATACATCTAATATGTAGTTTCGTAACACATCAAAAGATTATGGCATATCAAAGTATAAGAATATGATAGCTAGTTTCGCCCCTATGCTTAGTAAAAGGTGAGAAACCCTTTGCTTCAAAAACCCAAAAAAAAACAAAAAAAAAAACTTCTCCATACATTGCTGAGTATATTTTGATAAGATTATGACATATCAAAGTATAAGAATATGATAGCTAGTTTCGCCCCTATGCTTAGTAAAAAGAGAGAAACCCTTTGCTTCAAAATCCCATAAAAAAAATAAAAAAAACTTCTCCATACATTGCTGAGTATATTTTGTTACTTCTAAAAGCTTGCATCAAATCAAGGATATTACCATACTTCTGAAAAAGAGACGGAAGAAACGATGTGGTGGAAAGTGCCTGCAAATTTAGCCTCTATTTATAGGACAATCGGAGAGGTAATTTTGTTAAGTCAATTTTTTTTGTAGTAATTAGATTTTAATGAAAATGAATATGCATTAAAATCACATCATATGACAATTTCAAGTCAACACAATTCTATCTTAATAATATTCTGTTACACAATTTTATAATAATTTTTACTAAAATTTTGCTACACTTTTTTTCTTTAGAGTCATTTTCACCAATATTTGACTACGCGTTTTTCTAATATTTTTCTACATGTTTTTTGTCAGTCACTTTCACTAATAATTGGATTCATTCTAATTAATATTTCACTAATATTCTCTCCTTAAATTTTTGTTGTACGCTATTCTTCTACACGTTTATTTGTAGGGTAATTTTTTTTGTTCAAGTGACCCTCATGGATGGTTAACTTTTATCCACCTTAAAAGTTATTTAATTTTTATTTTGAAATAAAGAACCAATTGCGAAATAATTTTCACAACCATTAAACTCTTCTTTTTTTTGCGACGAATCATATTTATTATTTTTTCATTTAGAATGATTGAATGTGTTTTTTTTGTTGTTGTTGTGTGTGCATATCACATATATCAAATTTTTCAATCGGAGAGGATCACGCCATTTAAAATCTGATAAACAAATGTAAAACAACATTAATGGTAGAATCAACATATTGAAATTGAGAACCAGAAGAAAAAAAAATAATGTTAAAATTGGAGAATCATAAATTATTTTTGTAGAAATCTGTATACCTTACATTAGAGTTTTTTTAAGGACCTTACATTAGAGTTAATGTAAAATTAGAAATCTGTGTACGGGCTAGTGATATAAAAAATCCGGGCAAATTTTTAAAAGAAGTTTGAATTTCTTAGTAATTTTTCAAATTGAATTTTTTTTTACATAAATTCAAACTGAAAAACAATCATGTTAGTAATTTTTACCTTAATCCGTGACAATCATATGACCAAAATGAATGTGATTTGTCATTGTTGCCTTTTATCATTAGTTTTGTCAAAATTAGAATGAGACAATGATGTCAAAGTATAAGAAAAATGTGTGATGCAGTGTTTAATTGAAAGAAGTTGTATGAATTATTTTTTGTTTGATCAAATAAAAAAAATTAAAAAATTTAAATGACGACAGAGAAAAGCCCAATGGAAAATTTAATCTTGCCAATTAACATTGCCTTATATAGTGTTATGAAAATTGGGAAATTTAATCATCATTTGCCAAGTGGCACAATGCATATGTGGAGAGCTTATTAGAAAAGAGCATTTAATAAAGATCAATGTAAAACATTTTTTTTTAGAAAAATAAAATGATATTCATTCATTTAAATCGATAGATTACATCAGATACAAACATCGCTAAAAACGTAAAGGGTGAACCTGCGAACAAACTCACACCACCCAAGTTAATAGCACAAAATGGCAAAATGCCTACAGATAATATGATAAAATCTAAGTCACCGAAATTCACATGCTTCCGGATCTTCAACGTTGACGCCCAAATCATTGGTTGAATTTGTAATTGATTGATGCTGATCATTCAATAGAAAATAAACGAACACCGCGATAAGACGCGAAATCAAACGTCGCACAAGACGACGAACAACACAACGCCGCACTTAGATGACGGAATCACAAAAAAACACAATAAAAAAAACTTGATATATGTGAAAATCACTTATTTAAATTGAAAGAAAAAGGAAAAAAGATGTCGAGGGGTGATTCTAGGTCAAAAAATGACCTAAAACCACCCCTCCTCAATGAACGAAGGAGAAAAAAAGTTTAGAGAGAAGTTGGAGTTTCTCTCACTAGAAAACACTCACTTCTATCAATATAAAACATTTGCAATTGTATATAATATAGATATAGATATAGATATAGATAGATATAGATTTCATAGATAACTAATTGACGCAAATATGTCAATATAGATAAGTAAAAATGTAATCCATCCGTCCTAATTTATAAGAAAAAAAATTAAATTAAACTTATTAAGAAAATTAAAACATAAGAATTTGAAATATAATTTTTTTTGTTTTCTTTAGAATAAGTTTCATGAAAAGATGTAAAAATAATTTTCATGGGCTATTGATTATGGAGAATATGGAAGAGAGAAAAGTGAATGTAATTTGCATTTAATTTTATTAGAATAAGCAAAAGTTTTTTTTGAAAAATATGGTTTTCTAAAACAACAAAATTAAATAAGATAAAAGTTTATCTTTTTTGCTTACATTTTGGGATAAAGAAAGTGAGTTTTTTTTTTTGAGCCTTGCTATATCTCGCGAGAGATTTTCTCACGAGAATTCCACGAATACAACTTTTTGTTATGTTTCATCAATTTCTTTTTTTTTCTTTCATAGGTTATATATCTTTCTTTCTTTCCTACACTACTGATAAATAGAACAGGGGAAAAAAGAGACCACGTGTGCCTCAAAAAAGATAAGGCCACCGCTTCTGTGTCTTTGCTACTATTGTTACTAGGCATTTTATAAACCATCATCATTAGCTCAAAAGCATGTGATCATATATTGTTAGTTTAATCCAGTTGGATGTAGCTTCAAAAACATAAATGAAATTGTTACAATTTTGCTCTCATGAAAGATGAGTTCAGTACAATTCGTGAAATACTCGTGATAAGCGTGTCGCGATGTTTAGCATTTTTGTTTTTTTTTTCTTACATAGGGAATATTAATCAGTTTACTTTGTTATATAGAAAGGTGGGAGATGCTATTCATCCCGAGGAATAATCCAGCGAAATCATCCCGAAATAATTACAGCCCTTGGATTTATCAATTGAGTAAATACCTGAGCAGATCAATATTAAAGGGACCCCACTTCCCATACACATTTGAATGTCGTGATAATCTTGGGATGACTTTTGTCGCGACATGTATCATATAGAAAGGTTATTATTTATTTTACTGGGACTGGGAGATGTTATTACTTATACCCATGTGATGACAAGATTAAATGTCAAAGGCTTATTATATAAGTATAACTGCGGCTATTAACAAGTGGATGCTACGTTTAAAAATTGTACCCACTCAATAGGGAATTTGTTTCGTAAGAATGTTTCTTTGTTCAATCACCTTCGTAGTTGTTTCGGACCAGGCTGGGAACGAAACTCAGTCCACAATCTTCATCAAACTTTGCACCGGTCAAAATCATCTGCCACATTGATATAGCTTTTCCTAACAAAGTAGAACGAAATTGAATAGTAGTTATAGCAAATATTCAACACGGTCACATACTTACAACCGCGTTATCCCATGAAAAATCCAACCGACCAACCCCTATTCCTTTCTATATATATGCACCACACTTTGCTCCTAATTTATATCATCACAAACCATATCAATTTCTCTCCATCAAACCTTTAAATATCTTCTTCTCTTCCTTTAATTACTATCACATTAAAATTTCAAGATTTTCGTGTTCATTTGCTCATCATAAAACATGGCCGACAACAAGCAACCACAATTAAATGGTGCCTACTACGGACCCTCCATTCCACCACCAACACAACCTCACCCTCGCAACCACCGAAGCAGAAGCTGTTGTTGTTGTCTCTTCAGTTTCTTCTGGAAGCTTTTAATCGCACTCATAGTTCTTGCTGGCCTCGCAGTCCTTATCTTCTATCTCGTTGTTCAACCCCGCCCCTTCAAGTTCTATGTCGACGAAGCCAATCTAACGAAATTCGACTACGGCAACAATACACTAAACTACAACATGGTGCTCAACTTCACAGCACGTAATCCAAACAAAAAACTCAACATCTATTATGATAAAGTGGAGGCACGAGCATTCTACGAAGGGTCGAGGTTTGCCAATGTTGATGTGATCACACACATGAACTCATTTCGCCAATACAAGAAGAGCAGCAACCCCATGAGTGCTGTTTTCTCAGGACAACATGTTTTGGTGCTCGACAACGATCAAGTCTCTGAGTTCAACAAAGACAAGAGTGATGAAGTTTATGATATATACGTGAGGCTTTACTTTAGGATTAGGTTCAGACTCGGGGATTTTATATCTGGTGATTACAAGCCTAAGGTGAAATGTGACCTCAAGGTTCCTTTGAGTTCTAAAAATACCAATGCAACATTCACTAGGACCAAGTGTGATGTTGATTTCTACTAATGTCAGCATCTGATCGTTTTCTTGGCACAACAGTATTGATAGGGATTTGATTTTTTACGGTTTTCTTCATTATTATTTTTTTGTACCTGATATTTGTTGGTGTTCTATTCATTCTTTGGTTGTACATTACGATCATACCTTTATATGCAATAAATAATTATTTTCATTAGTTCTCTGGATTTTTATTGTTATTAATTTAATTCATACCATTAATCCTAATAATTTCTAATAAAAAAGACCATTCACAAAAAAAGAAAAAAAAACTGCTTGTTATGATGTTATCTACTAAAAAAAGACCATTAGCACTACTCAATTGGAGAGTGACATATTAGTTGGGTTCTCGAGTGTGTGGAATGTTAGAACAAGTGAGGATGATACATATATACACTTTAGAGAGAGATTAGCATGTTCTAATTTGTTCGAGAGGAAGTTCTTATATGTATTTACAATATCATACGCATACCATGTTCATTGTTACTAGTGAAGCTTCACCAGAACACTGAGTTGGGAAAGAAGCTCCCTGTTTATGATGGTGCGAGGAATCTTTACACTGCTAGTAAAGAGGTTCAATGTACTATTGATTGAAGATGTTGAGGGTATTGGCACTACAAGGTGATTGCTTATTCAAAAAAAGACCATGTAAATTTTCTTTAAATTTTTATATTTTGTTTTGTAACAAATATGAGTTGTAAATTTGTGTGTTTTAGGAGTGCAGATCCTCTCCATTTAGGGAAGAAATTGCAATCTCAATTTCCATTCACTAAAACATGACACGTGGAAAAATAAATATCAATGGTTCACATTTATTTCTAAAATAAAAATTAATAATGTTACTTTATCCCACGATTCCTCCTTGCTCGGTTTCATCAACACGTTTCATCTTCAACCTTCCCTTTCAATTCTTTTGTTATAGTTCAATCTTAATTCTTTTCAATACTTTAAATTCAATCTTGATCCTCATTCTCCTTGTTCTTTTTGTTGTATCTACCATCTCATACTTTCTGGTTTTAGTTAGATTATTAATAATCATAACCAATTTGAGTTAGCATGAGTTTAACATGAGATGAGACAAAAACAGACCAATCTTAATCCTAATTCTGGTTTTTTGTTGTATCAACCATCTCATAATTTCTTGTTCAGTACCCTCTGATACAACTCAAACGCAAGGGCAATCAAGAACAGCAACAAGAACAACCCATGCCTCCTATTACAAGTCAGAACAGCGACGATCTCATGTTTGGCAACACGTCTATCGCGGCGGACCTCCGGTACGACGAAGTTATGAGGTTTGATCGGCAACGTTAATGGGTTCTGCAAGCTAAACTCCAGACAAGAGAGAGAAGGAAACAACAGTGGTTTTCTATGTTATTTTATTAAAATAAAATAAAATAAATCATTGAATAAATCAGAACCATTGATATTTATTTTTCCACGTGTCATGTTTTAGTGAATGGAGAATTTAAAGTTGCAATCATGTTTTTTGCTCATTTTAGCATACATCAGTTACATAAGCTTCTCAGTGAAAAAAAAAGTGGAAACTCCCCAGGAAGCTATCAATGCCATTGACATTTCTTATTCCTCAAATTAACTCGAACGTAAAATGTTGTCCTAGATTTAACCTAACTTCAATGATTAATTTTACTGTATTACTCCTATTTAATTAACCTTATTTAATTTAATCAAAATGTTATTTTCAAATACTTCTGAAATCAAAAACAACAGATCACTCCTAAATCCAATTCAATCTTATTTTCGCTCCTATATTTTTGAAATAAGTGATCGCTCCAATTTTGTTAATAGATCGCTCCTATTTTTTTGAAAAAACAGATCGCTCCTATTAATTCAATCCTTGCTTAACAAATTATCCTATTTTCCTACCTCATATGATACAATACAATAATTCTGTTAATGGATCTCTTTCTTACACTCATTTAGGCCCCGTCTGGATTGGCTTATTTTGAGCTTATGTGGGCTTATCTACTCCCATAAGCTTTTTTAAAGGTGTTTGGGTAAATAAATAAAAATAGCTTATCATAGTTTCATAAGCTGCTTATGCCATATTTTAATAAGCTTAAAATTTTCAGCTTACCCTCTGCCTTAACAAGGAGTTTATGAATTAACGTAACCTCCTTCGATTCTCTCTAAATCCACTTTTTCAAAACATATATTTTAATTATAATGTTAGTTATCTTTGGCGGTGCATGAGTAACAAAATTGCTATATACTTATCTTACTAAATTAACACACGTAACAAAATTTTTTTTTTTACTGAAGATTTTTATTATTTTTTTGTTACGTAACAAAATGAAACTGAATATTAATATTTTTCTTATATGAATATTTTTTTTTACGTAACTATATACTTATCTAATGTTAATTTTGTCTTATATGAATATTGATATTTTTTTTTAAGGAGGAGTATTGATTATACTATATATATAATTATAATTAATATATTATAATATTGTTTTTTACATCTTGATTAATTTTATCAAAAAAAATCTTGATAACTGTGGTTCGATTCTTTGATTTTTTTGTTAAATTAAAAATATTTAAAATTTCGATAATTGCTTATGTAATGTCACATCCAAACACTTCAATTTATGTAAGTACTTTTTAGTGTATATATCCAAACATAAAGAGCTTATCAAGTATAAGAGCTTATGATGTAAGCTCTAATGTTATAAGCCCTAATGCTATAAGCATCTATATAAGTTGTTTATCCAAACGGGGCCTTAATGTCTCAACACTTTAGCTATTGGGTAACATTTTATGAGATAGATAGTTTATTTAATATGTGTTGATTTATAAATAATTTATGTGAATACTAAACAGTACGTCAGACCCCTGTTTTTTATGAAACCTAAACTAAACTAATTATTACCCTTTTTTTTTTATTAAAAACAAAAGAAAGTCTTCCCCTATCTTTTTCTGAAACCTAAACAAAACTAATTACCCTATTTTTTATGAAAAGCAAAACAAACCTATTTTTTTATTAAAAACAAAAGAAAATCGACCCCTATTTATTATGAAACCTAAACTAAACTAATTACCCTATTTTTTTTATGAAAAACAAAATAAACCTATTTTTTATTAAAAACAAAAGAAAGTCGTCCTCTATTTTTTAATGAATGAAAATCGTCGATATATACCAAGCAAACCAAAATTAGAACAGGTAAAATCTTTATAAAATGATAACATATAAGCAAAATATTTAAGATATATCGTTTAACCAAAAAAAAAAAGAACTTTTTTATAAAGAATAATTTTTCTTTTAAATAAAAGAGATGGATAGACACAAATCTTGCTAAACATGGTGGTCTAGGTTCCGCACAATGGTGGCGCTAAGCACGGTTGGAATGGGCGACCGTCCATAGATATACATTAGTATGTATAAATATTTAGAGGTAACTACTAAATAAAAAAAGGGCACTATTTTTTTTCATAATTGTATATATTAATAGTTAAAGGAATACAACTTTTGGTATTTGTGTGTTCGTTAAAGAGTATTTTGTTTTATGCATTTTTGCAAAAGGTATAAAATACAAAAGAATATAGGAAAACAAATGAGGGACTAAATATATAATTAACGTTGTTGATGTTCATCATCTAAAATAATATAACATTACAAAATATTATGCGGTTGCTTATAAAAAGATAAGATCAATTATTTGATGGATGATAGATACATGATGATACATAAATATAATAGGGATTAAAATTTACAACCGCTTTTATTTCTTCCATGGAGTATAATATGTTGGAATAAAATATGTTTAACATCATCTTTTGAGTTTTGATGATAACACAGTATTAAAAATTGTCAATTGGATATGTTAATATTTGTTCAAGTATGCAGGACCATATACAAAAATTTAGTGTCTCTTTAAAGCATAAGGTTCTGGAAGAACAAATGAGAGCAATGGAATTAACAAGAAGGAAGCTTGAAGCATCTGAAGAAATGAGGTTCTGAAGACAAAGTGCTCCTAAAGTGCTGACGTCATCAAAAGCACCTCATCAGAAGCAAGATCACCAGAAACAGTTTTCATCAGAAGAACTAAAGATCATCAGAAGCTTAGAGAATTAAAGCTTCAAAGGCCGTTCAAATGATTTAATCTCGCCTAGCATTGCAAAAGAATGGAAGAACGAAACAACGGCTAGTTCAAATGGATTTGAAGGCATTGGATATTTATTCGTTGGAGAGAGCTGACAAAGGACAATTGTACAAAGTGTACAACCACTATCTCCACTACTCTGTTTTATGTCTACAACATGACAAGAAAAACAACTATGCCTGCACTAGTGTTCCTCCAAACTAGGAATGGATTTGAAATTGATCCTTCATAGGACAATAACCAAATCAGGCAAAAGATCATTGGTGATTTGATCAAGTTTCAAACGACTCTTTTTGATGTGCTAGAAATTTTCAACGTATCTTTCACACCTCTATATAAAGGAGTGCAGACACACACATATGAAAGACTCAAGAACAACAATTTATTAGTGCCAAAACTCTGCTGAAATTGTTCTGCATCAAAAATTCACTTAGAATTTCTTATCAAAGTTCATATCTTAGAAATTCTAGAGTCATAAGAGTCTGTATCTGATTTGCATTGTGAACACCACTGATTGTATATCAAGTGTTCAACCTCAAACAAATTTCTTTGTAATTCTGTTTGAATAGAAGTCTCTTGCTTGTGTTCTTGAGCATAGAAAGTCTCTTGATTTAGTTCAAGAGCATAGGAAATCTCTTGCAGGTGTGCTTGAGTAATTTGAAGTCTCTTGCTAGTTGTAGCAGTGAGCAATTGTAATCAGATATTACATTTCTAGTGAACTCTCCTTGGAAGTGCAAGGGGGACAAGACTACTTTCGGTTTGTGGAAGGAACCTGTATAATTGTTTTGTGTCTTTCTTCTCTCTCTCTGTTTTATCCGCTGCATTTAGATTCTGATTATCACTTCAGAAGCTGAACTCTATTTACTTCTGATCAGTGACTTCAGTAGGAGAAAACGAAGAAAATATTAAAAGGATCTTATAATAAAGGACAATATTTTTTCTAAAAAGGTTCTATAATAAAGCATGGAGGTAGTATTCATTACCTTCAATGATTAATCAGCATGCTAATGGCAAATGTTACTATTAGTCATGTTACTATTGGTATCGATAACTTTTAAATTAATAAGGATTTATTGAATTCATCGATACCAAATTCTAAAGTATCAACCATAGGTCTTAAGGCTGACAAATAAGCCGACCGTCAACGCATACAAGAGTGCACGTAACATTGACTTCCTGCAACAAACGGCCGCAAACTATAACAAATTTTTCGAACCAAACAATCATAAGTTTAAACTTATGTGTAGTAAATAATCTGTTGATGCATTAGAAAATTAATATAGAAAACCATTAGCATCATATTCTAAGTTTTATATATAAGTATAACACATAAAAAGTCAAAGTATACGAGGGAAAAAGGAAAGCATACAAAAGTCAATGACTTAGAAAGCTAGGAACTAAATATGAAAATGAAAGCATATAATAGTCAATGCCTTAGGAACTTGGAAGTTCCCACGAACGTTCATTTGTGCAATTTTTCCAGTAATTTCCAGTCGTCCTTCATCTTGCTTGGATATGTTTCTTTTTTCTTCCTGGAACTCAGTCTTAATCATCTGACATACTACTTATGTAAGTTCCTTAACCAATTAGAAACTGAATCACAGTTACTGCAAATATTCAACACGCACACGTACTCATAACCCGCGTTATCTCTCTAATATAATCACTTGTCTAGTTTCTTTAATTTCTGTCACATAATTAAAACCTCAATTCTTGTGTTCATTTGCTCATAAAGTACGTACGTACATGGCCGATAACAAACAACCACAATTAAATGGTGCCTACTACGGCCCCGCCATTCCACCACCAGCCCAACCTCGCCCACATCGCCACCGAAGCAAAAGCTGTTGTTGCTGTCTCTTCAGTTTCTTCTGGAAGCTATTGGTCACACTCATCTTTCTTGCTGCACTCGTAGTCCTTATCTTCTATCTCATCGTTCAACCTCATGCCTTCAAGTTCTATGTCAACGAAGCCAATCTAACCAAATTTGACTACACAAACAACACACTATACTACAACATGGTGCTCAACTTCACCGCTCGCAACCCAAACAATAAACTCAACTTCTATTACGACAAAGCTGAGGCCCGAGCATTCTACGAAGGTTCAAGGTTCGCGAATGTGGATGTGATCACAGCTATGAATTCATTCCGACAATTTAAGAAGAGCAGTGATCCTATGAGTGGTGTTTTCTCAGGACAACGGTTGTTAATGCTCGACAATGATCAAGTCTCAGAGTTCAACAAAGATAAGAGTGTTGAAGTTTATGATATCTATGTGAAACTCTACTTGGAAATTAGATTCAGACTGGGGAATGTGATATTTGGTCGTATCAATCCGAAAGTGAAATGTGACCTCAAAGTTCCTTTGAATTCTAAGAATACCACTGCAACCTTCACTCAGCTTGTGCCCACCAAGTGCGATGTTGATCTCTACTAACTTGTGCCTCTCATGGATCGTTTTCTTGTCTCTTCACACTATTTTTATTTTTTGTTTCTTTTTCTGTACCTAATACTTGTTATTGTTTTATTCTTTCTTTGCCTGTACATTCCCTAGATTTGTTTGCTGTTATTAATCTAGTTTATAGTAACAATTTAATTTATATAAAAAATACTAACAGAGTAACATTTTTTTTTAATAACAAAGTAACATTTGTCATTAAAGAAATACAAAACAAAAATATAGAAACACTGATAACAACATAAATTGACATTCTTACATTGTCTTAAACATTTATTTTTTACAATTAGCATCTCTTTCAACCTACTTGGATTGATGAGATGGTATTGACTTGATACATTAAAACCTGTTTTTCTTAAAGTGTCATGTTCGATTTTTCCCCGGTATTAATTTTGGTGTGTTAGTGCATATAAAACTTTGCTCTAGCTTGATGCCTCCACAAATTGACGATAGGATTAGATCCCCCAAATTAGTTGGTCTTTAGGTCGATACCATATTTAAAAAAACGGATATAATTAGAAGAATTCCTAGGCACCCTAAACTCTAAAGTTTTGTTGAGTACCCCGTTGACAAAACTCAATCAAATAATTTAAAACAAAAATATAATATGACACTGCATAATCATGATATGTACATACCAACCAAACATTTTGGGGACAATTACGTTCACCTTTAATTAATTTCACACATATATTCGGTTGAATCACACCATTTAGCTTAATTTTTGTGAAGAAATTTTAAGAACTAACTTAAAAAATGACATATATAAATTTGATTAGATGAGTGTGTAGTAAAGTTTTACGTTATCCATGTCTAAAAATTTATATCAAAAACCATCAACATCGTATTCTAACTTTATTATTTTTATATACTATAACGCTTAAAAGGTCAAAGTATACTAAGTCGGAAAATAAAATAAAACAAAAGGTAAGCATCTACAAAAGTCAATGACTTAAAATGCTAGGAACTAAAATATAAAATGAAAGCATTCAAATAGTCAATGTCTTAGGAACTTGGAAGTTTCCACGAACAAGCTCCCGGATATTTAAATTTCACGCGTTTCATTTGTGCAATTTTTCCGTAATTTCCAGTCGTCCTTCATTTTTGTTATAAGAAACAAATTAACACAGCCACCTAATCTACTAAACATTCTGGTACACTCTTTAAGAATTCTAAATTAGGATATTATTTATTAAAAAAGTTAAATTGTTCAATTTTCAAGACGTTGAATACCCAACTTTTCATGAAAAGCTACTACTTTAGACTCTTAAAGAGTGTCCTAGGGATACTCGTTAACATTTTCCAGTGATAAATTAGTTTCTGATGTGATTATAATTTTTTTTTAAGAAGGTAAATTAATTCATTAAAATTGATACTAATGAGAATCAAATGTGAAAATCAAACTTTAACAAAAGCACACTTAAAAATCTGAAGTGAACAGTATTAGACTAATTCAAGTAGATTTTTTAAATGATTATAATATTTAAATGTCACATTAAATAAACTTGTATTTAAATAGAATCTAAACAGCCCTTAAAAAAATAAAAGGAAACAATAAAAAAAAAAAGACAACGAGTTAAGAAAAAGGATACCTCCAAATCCTTCTACTTTTGGATGGAAGTTTCATTTTTTATATTACTTTAAATTGGGTCAAGGAGAAATTTTGGTCTCCTCTTTTTTCCTCTCACCATTTTTCCAAAAATTTAATCAGATACTACCCAAGTTTAAAATAACGATTCTCCTTTCCTTATCTCTTCTAAATTTCTCCAAGGAAACGAACAAACAAAAATATCATTATATTACTTGTATGGAAAATGAGCGAGTCTTTTAATATGAATCTAACCGTATATTATTCCTTAAAAAAAACAATAAGAGTGGGTCCATATACAATATCGGTGTTTTTTTTAAGTTGGTGCTAACATCGTGTATTGTATCGGGATGTCCTTGCTTAATTACTAAATTGGGCATACAATATCAGCGCATTATTTTGCACAAGATAGTCGAAATGGCAAAGCTATTATAAACTCACACACATAAGTCGAGGTGTCGAAATTCGAACTCTGGTCATAACATCCGACCTAACAATTTCGTCATCTTACCAGTTGAGCTAGGGCTTCTAGATAAAATGCCAGGCTTTTTACTCGCTACACATTTGATGCTAAATTTTGATGTTGTTAACACTTGAGAAACTTATATGACAATCGAATTAATGATTTATATTTTAGTGAATTCTAACTTAGCAATTCTTGCTCAAACAAAAAAACTTAGCAATTCGTTTTCATGGCATCAAAATATACATTTATCTCTCTTAAAAAAAATATAAGTTTATCTCCCTTAAAAAAATATATACATTTATCTATATCATAAATTCAACCAATTTTGATATAAGATATTGTCTAGTTAGTTGAATACTCACTTAAAAACCCATTTTTGGGTCACAAACACATTTGACATATAATTTTATTTAGGCTTTTATATATGTTTAATACCTGTAAATAGGGGTCATTTGAATTTTGGTTTCCGAACTTACTAATTATTTTAAATTGCCACTAAAAAATTTAATCATTTGAGATTTAGTCTCTCAACCCATCTAATTACTTGTGATTTACTTGAAGAAATTGGGCTCAAATTTGGGCAATTGAAGTTTGAAGAAATTTGGAAGAGAGAGTTGAGTTGTGTTGTGTTTCTGGAAAATAGGTTTACTGATGTTTCTGTTCTGGTTTTTTTTTTTTTGAATCGGCAAAATTTATTAAGACCGAAACTCTCGCAAGACGCAAAGAGACGGTTATGAAAACAATACAAAGATGTCGCATATAGGAGTAACACCCACCCCGTAAACACAAGTTCGCCTCATCCAAAAATGAAACAACCAAACAAGCATCAAAAAACAAAACCAAACAGCAAGGCGAAAGCTATGGGTCTAAAATCTAATAAAACACATCAAAATTCAAGCCCCAAGCTATCCCTAAAGCAACCGAAAACAGTCCCAACACAACTCCCATAACCGAACAGCAGCTCCAGAAGCCAAAAAACCAACAATCAGCTGCACATCAGACAGACAACAGCACCTACAGTAGTTGTTCTGTCATGACAGCAACACTAAACCCAGAAGAAATGTCGACCTCCAGCCGAATCACACAGAAAACCGGAAGACAGCAGCGGCATTACCTCAAGAGGCATTCCCGAGGGCACCAACTCCACTCATAATACAAACATGCTGAAGTATTCGATCGATTTAACAACCACCTCCACGTCAACACTTTAACCTCCTCCACTAACTCATCCCACCTAGCATTAACATTATTAAAAATGCAATCATTTCTTGCATTCCAAATGACCTACACCACGGCCTCCCAAAATCATCTGCAAGCTGTTCCGAATTTTCTTATTAAGTGGTCCCCCACTCCAACACTCCCGATGGTTGAATAAGTTTGGAGGCATTATAAAATACAAATCCAACCTAGACATCAAAGTCAACCAAACATTCTGAGTCAAGTCACAATGGAGAAAAAGATGAGAGGTGGTCCCTGTGAACGTTGTACACCCAACGCAATTGCTACCAATACCGGGAGGTAAACAATTCCGAATTTCCAAATTCCTACGAGTCGGAATCCGGTCAAGAAGAGCTTTCCAAACAAAGGCCCTCACCTTTGAAGGTACCCCCTCCTTCCAAATTTGACGGAACACTCACCTTTCCCCCTCCGACCACACAACCTCCCCCAACCCTCTCCCCTCCAATTTGGTATACATACCCTCCAGATCTCAGGGTAGTTAACTACAACCGGTTTTCTCAACGGTAGTTAACTACCGTTGAGATAGTTTCGTTACTTTCATGTGTTTTTAGGAAGTTATTGAAGCTAAAAAAGCAATTTTCTAGTACGAAAATGAGTCAGGGTGGGCCTGTAACCGAAGGGTCTATTGTAATTTTCGTTGGTCATGAAACTATAGTTTTGTAGACATTCACAGAGTTTGACAAATGAAAAGATGTTATGAGCAACAAGGGCTTTGAATACTCATTTAGAGATTATCATAACACGATTGCCAGTACCCTGGAAAAATCCCAGACTTTATCGAGTGTCCAGATTGTCACCGCACAATTGAAGTGTTTATTAGCTACCAGTGCTGCCATAATGGTTAGCATTAAGAAGCTTCGTGGGTTTTAGCATTGGCAAACTATGTACTATATTTGATTATTGCATTTTTAAAAGGTTTATGTGGTTAGTTGTTTGAGTGTGGGATCACTATATACCCTAAGAGTCTTGCATTATCGTTGATCATGGTAAGATCACGAATGTAACGTAAAGAAAACTGTTTGTTAACTTGTCTAATTATGATTCGTAAACTTCAAGTTTTCAATAGTATGTGCTTCAATTGTATTAATCTAATGGTGGTCAATCCATATGAAAAGACATGTAACTTTTTTCACTGCATTTATTTGATCCAAAATTTGTATCGTAATATAGAGATATGAAACATTTATTTCATTTTTATTTCAATATGCTATCAATCCAAAAGAATATTCTTGAAACTTAATAAAATTATACGAGACTTATAGGAATGTATTACATTCTAAATATGTAACTATATTCCCCAATGTAATAATATACTGACTTTTATGGAGTCTTCAATAATTTTAATTTATAGTGTCAAAAATATATTAATAAGAGGAGGTCCAAATACAATATTGGTACGTTTACTATACCTCATGTCACATTATTTCTCATTTTTAAAATTTACAATTTTGACCGCTCCTTTAGTTTTTAAAATGTTTACTCGCTTGGCTGTTAAATTTTGATGATGTGACAAATAATATGTTTTATGTAACGATTGAATTAATATATTGCCTATACAAATCACAAATCAACCTTAAGTGACTAGTTTTACATAAAGTGGTGAACCAATAATTAAATTCCAATGTATCAATATAGTTAGTGTCGAATTGTGTATTTCTAAACATTTTATTTTTATTCTTCTCTTGCTATCACATTATTATCAATATATTACATTTATATCACGTCTAACATCTCGTATCTCTTTCACTTGTATGGGACATGGGTATACGCCAATTCAAGATGTGTGACGCTGAGCTGAATTCATAAACAAGACGTTTGCGAAAGAAACCGCGTTTCGAAAACGAAACCCCACAAGCATCTTAGTTAATGCTTCTTGCCGTAATTATTTTCTCAACTAGTAGTATAATCTAATGTAAGACTATTACACGCGTTTTTTCACTTGTTCTTTCTTGTTAGCTTCTCACCTCTCTTCTTATCTACTCCAAATGGAACATTATATTTTCCATTCATACCTGATACACCCCGTTCTATTAATATTAGTATTAAAATCATTACTGAATTTGTATATATATATACGTATACTTTTCTCACACTTTTTCATATCACAAACTAGGACAAGTTTATTACAAGTCCTCCATTATTTTTCTCTCATACACCTTTTTCTTTTCTTCTCTAAATTGCTTTAGCCATGCATGAGAAACAACAATTAAACGGAGCCTACTACGGCCCATCAATCCCACCACCAACAAGATCCTACAACCGTCCATCTCGTGGCGGCGGGTTCGACTGCTGCTGTGGCTGCATCTTCAACCTAATCTTCAAACTCATCCTCACCGTCATAATAATCATCGGCATCGCCGTCTTCCTCTTCTGGCTCATAGTTCGTCCCAACGCTGTCAAAGTCCACGTCACAGACGCAACCTTAACCCAATTCAACTACACAAACAACAACAGCAACCTCAACTACAATCTCGCTCTAAACATAACAATCCGCAACCCTAACAAAAGACTTGGCATCTACTACGATTCCATCGAAGCTAGGGCTTTATACCATGATGCTAGGGTTGACTCTATTATTCTTGATCCTTTTTATCAAGGACACAAAACAACTCATTTTTTGAACCCTTCCTTTAAGGGTCAGAAAGTTGTTGTTCTTAGTGGTGATCAAAGTTTGGAGCTGAATAAAGAGAAGGATTCAGGTGTTTATGAGATTGATGTGAAGATGTATCTTAAGGTGAGGTTTAAGTTGGGAGTTTTTAAGACAAGGAAGATGAAGCCAAAGATTACATGTGAATTGCGTGTTCCTTTGAATACCGGCGGTGGTTCGCCGGCGAGTGGTAGGTTTGAGACTACCAAGTGTGATTGGGATCGTTGATGGATTCTTTTTGGATCTTTGTGTTTGACCCGATTCTATGACTATTCTATTTGTTTTGTATGATATGCTTATTTGTTTGTAGTTTATTGGTTAGACCAGTTTTGGTCTTTTGGACATAGTCATACTTATTCTAGAGGGTTATTTCCGGGATTTTATATTTTCATTATGTGTATTATTTATATCCTCCTATAATGCTTGCATTTGGTGGAGGATATTTTATTTTTGGCTTATCATTTATATCATATATATACTTGTTATTTTGTTAAATAAATAAATATATTTCTCCCTTATTGTTAAATATTATAACCAAACGAAGCTAAAGTAATGCGTATGCATAATTCTGAATTGTTTGAGTTTTCACGTATTTTTGAGCAAATCCAATTTTGAATGGTCAAGATAATCCTGCAGTCCCGGTGACTGCAAGGAATCGAATTTTGATTAAGTTACACTTATTAGTATTAGCTCATAAAAACTCGGGGTCATCTAATATGGGTCTTAAGAAATTTAAACGAGGACCCTTATATTATAAAATTAACTTTTTTACTAAAGATGGTAAGATAGAGGATTTTATCTCATAAAAAACTTACAATATATAGTTATGATCCAAACTCTAAAAAAATTACTACAGTTTAGGCTCAAAGTATAGAGATGTTAGTTAAATTCCAAAAAATACATTAGTAATTTTTTTTTAAATATGGGAAATGCTAACCGGTGCCCCGGGGCACTGGTTAAGGATATGAAAAAAGAAATTATATAGTAGTTAATGCATTGAAATTGTGCAATTAATTTATAATAAAGTCAAAAACTGTTTCCTTTTACAGTAATAATTACCTTTTATAGTATGCTTAACCAGTGCTCCGGAGGTACCGGTTAGCACGACCTTTTAAATATATACACTTCACTCGTATTGTATGAATGAATGTAATGTCATAAGGAGTATTTTTTTTTTGGGTAGAATGTCATATGGAGAATTTAAATAGTAACAATAAAACCCACAAAATAGTTGAAAAAAAATTAAAATAATTGTAGTTTTTTTTTTTGAAGGAAAGAATAATTGTAGTTGATTACTGACTAATGCCAAACCGCCCACTGAAATGAATATACTTTTATTTTTCGTACAAAGGCAAAGAAGTCCGTATGTAACAATACATAAAAAAAAAAGTCCGTATGTAACATGTTGTGATAGCGAAAGACTTGCTTATGTCTACGGCTAATATAAAACCTTTTTTTTTGTCAAAAATAAAACCTTTTTCTTTCTTAGCAGAGATAATATAAATAAAACTATGTCCTACTGAAAGCAACTGATTATATATGCATATGGAAAAATTACATATCTGTTTTTTCTTGCATATTACTATGTAGTGTATAAATAGAATAATGTTGACTTTTGAAAAAGGTCCTTATATGGTATATACTTCCAGAAATATTCTCATACACTTCCCATGAAAGGTTTTTTTTTCCTTCCATTTCTTAGAAAAATAAATATATTTATAATTGGAAGAGATGCCAAATTTTTCGTATTGTGGGCTGTGGCATACATATTGAAAACTTCTAATGGGGGTGGTTGTGACTGCGTTTTCAATGTTCTTAGCATGTGTTTGGTTAACTGCAGTTTGTAGTTGGTGTCTCGGATTTCAATTGATAGTTTATAAATTCTGGTTTTGGTGATTAGTCTAGTTTTCATTTTGTTGAAAAGTTACTTTTGTTTGGAATATATTAAAGAGGATTGCAAGTTTACATCCACTAACTAAAAAAATTGCTGATCCATTTGGGTTCATTTTTTATAAAAAAAAGAAAGAAAGAAAGAAAAAAACTAACATATTTGAAATGGTTTGATGCCGTCGCTTGAAACTTTTGAGTGTGGTTCTTTCAAAGTCTCAAGTTCGATTTTCTTTGATGTTAATTTCGACGGTCTAGTTTGACTTTTTTAAAAAATACTCAAAATTACTAGCCAGTGATAGATCAAAAAAAAATTAGCAGTGGGAGCGCTATATATACAAGTGTCTACCAAGAATTTTTTTTGTGGTGGTCGAGGTTTAAACCCCAAACTTTACATATATTATGCATTGTTCTTACCAACTGAGCTAACCTCACAAGGACAACCAAGAAACATATATAACACGCATAAAATATACATATATTATAAACATTAATTGATTTTCTCATTTTAAATATCAATAAAAATTTATCTTTATATGTAAGTAACTAAATAATAAATAAAGACTAACTCATTCTTCTCATGCGATTACGCATCAGATTCTCGAAGAAATTATTAGCCGCGAAAGCTCTTTCAACTATTATATAGTTGCCAATAGTAATATAAAAAATATCACTACTAAAAAAACAAAAATTAGTGAGGGAAAATGTGAAATCCCTCTCAATTTCCGTCACTAAATTTTGCGACCAAGAAATTTGTGAGAGATTTCATTTTTTCGGTCACTAATTTCCCTCCCTAATTTTGTTTTTCTAGTAGTGTATCTCTAATAATACATATATCAACAAATATAAAACATTTTATAGTTTACATAAACTTAGAGAGAAATCACTATTCCTCATTTTGGGCTTTTTGTGCCACATAGGGGTGTTCATGGGTTGGGTAAACCCAAAAAACCCGTCAAACCCACCCAAAAAAGTTGGTTGGGTTGAGTGATTGGATGGATATGGTTTTGAAAAATGAAAAACCCATAAAAAATAACGGATTTTGGGTAAAACCAGACCCAAACCCAGACCCAATCAACCCACTTATGCAATAATGTCCATATTTTTATTTTCATTTTCATTCCAAGGAAGGAGAATAACAAAGGTTTTTATCATAAATCTAGTCTAATTTCTAAAATTGACACAACACATCCTCTATATTGAAAATTAAAACATATTAGAGTTACAAATTTTGATGTTGCAATTTATAGTTATTTTGATGCTAAATCAATTTTACGTCATCCAAATTTAGTTTGTTGCAAGTATTCTATGATGAATTTTTTTTATTTAATATTAAAATTTATTATTTTATGGCGCTAAAATATAGGGAAAATAAATTACACAATTTTTTAAAAAATAAAAAGTTGAAAAAATTTTATGAAAAAAAAAATGAGGACTCATCATTTAATATTGACAAAAAAATAATTTGGGCAACCCACTACCCAACCCAAACAAAACCGGAACTTAGAGGGTTTACCCAAACCCACCCATTAATATAACGGGTGAGCATTTTTCATCACTCAAACCGGAATACTCTATATGGTTTGGGTCTTGGGTTTGGCCAAACCCACCCACGTACACCTCTTGCCACATACACTTCAATTGTTTGGGAAATTAGTCCAACTTTATTTTTTTTGATAGAAAATTTGGTTCAACTTCATTCTATAAATATATGAAGCATAAATACATGATCATAGTACTTTTGAACAAATTATTCAAAGTGGGGTCACCAACCCTCACACCTCTTAACATAGATCCGTCCTTGTTAGTAGCCAATGCTTTTCTTGTTTTTTTCATTAAAAAAATTGAGGTGGATTGAGTCACGAGAGTTCACCTGAATCATGACATACCTCAAGATTTAAGAGTCTAGGAGAGATGTTTAACGAAGTTCATATTTACAAAGACAACAAGGACTAAATCCACCATTTACATAGTCAACTACTTATTAACCGAATTAACCTCTTTTGACAAATGATATCTATTATGACACATTAGTTATAAAAATTAAGATTAAAGATTTTAATTGAAAATAAATTTTGAAAACCAGAGATCCATTAAACCAATGTCTAGCTAGTCACAGAGGTGTCAAACTCCTACTCACTCTCTTTATGTTGATGAGATTACGATTTTTGTCGAGATACTTAAAGGAATTTAAAAAATGTTATGTCTTTATTCAAGCTCAATGGTGACACAGCTGGCCAACATGTTAATCCTAAGAAATGCAAATTTTACTCTGGTGCTTTGTCAGCAAGTAAAAGCGAGATATCGCTGTATCTTGGCTTTGCACCTGGTGAGTTTCCTTTTAATTACCTTGATGTCCCTATCTTCAAGAGCAAGCCTAATGAAATTTGCCTTAGGCCTATTGTTAATAAGATAAAGATGAAACTCTAATCTTGAAAAGGTTGCCTTTTGTCTATCATGGGTAGAGTCCAATTAGTGAAATATGTTATTCAAGGCATGACTTTATACAGTTTTCACATTTATGCACGGCCTAAAAATCTACTCAAGGTTCTCGACACTTGGGTGAGAATTTTTATTTGGTCATTAGATATTTTAACTATTAAGGTTTTCATTGTTACCTAGAACAAAATGTGCCTCCATGTAGATAATGGTATACATCACACCTCTAAGACAAGTCATTGAAGTTGCATGAATGAATCTTGGTTGAATGTTACTCTTCTACCAAAAGTCGGGCTTTTTTTTAGACTTCAATTCTTGAAAAATAGTTGTCCTAAACTTTATCATGCCAAATCCTCTATATGGTCTGGCATTAAAAAGGTTTTTGATATAGTTTGTATTTTGTAATGGAGCCGTTTGGAAAATTGGCAATGGAAACAATGTAAATTTTTGGGCAACCAAGTGGCTATCTGAACCTATTGCATATGCCACTGAACTGTCTCATAATACTGCATGTTGGCCTATGAAATCCGGACACTTTAAAAGAGACGTATCCACATCAAATACGTATCGGATACCGATATTCCATGGATACTTGTGGATACGTACCCACGAAGTATCAGAATTAATTATTTTAATTTTCAAAAGTATTTACTGGATACATATGGATACTTCACATACACACAAAAACAATTATAAGATACTTCACAGATACGTGTCCTAAAAAAGATAAAGGGTAAACAAGTGAGACAATGTTGTAAAAAATCAGTAGAGATATGTATGGTTCAATTTTAGATATGCATCATTAAAATCGTTTCTCGATGAACCACTTAAATTTATACTTCTTGTGGATGAAGGTAATGAAAGAGACGTGATTCAATTAATCAACATTAGATTAAATTTGTGTTGAGTTCTTTTAAAATTGTAATTTTTCTTCAAGTATTTTCCACACATATGAGTTTTCTATAAAATTTTGTCGATGTATCTTAATTGTATTGTATCCTAAATTTTCAAAAAATTATGTATCTGCGTACCCGTATTCATATATGGACTTCATTGATGTTGGCTGAGCAATCTAATTAATATTGCATAGGTAATTATATCTGATTTTGTCTTCAATGGTAAAATTCAAATCCTTCCTAACAGGTTTGTTTACGTTCAAAAATAATTTTTGGTTCGCCACAACATCATTTATTCTAATTCAGGTTTGCTTTGAAAGAATCAATCTCTTTCATAAGAAAAACTACTTTTATGAGAGGAACAAGTATGAATTAAATTAGGGTAATGCTATAACACATCCATCAACTTTTATTAAGGTGTGTTTTAACATACAACACCTTTTTGATTGGACAAAACACCCCAACTTTCATTTTCTAAAACAAGTCAAATTGAAGTGCAAATATGTAATTTACAATTTATTATCAATATTTTTTTCAGCACTTATCTCCCTTTCTCGTAAAACAAAATAATGCTCTTCTCCCCCGATCAAAGACAAAAGATGCAGGTACAGCACAGGGGAAAGAAAAATTGGGGTTTCTCACCCATACCCTTCATCAATATATTTTTGTTCTAATTAGCACCAAATTCTCTCCTTTCATCATCTGCATGCTTTCCTTAGACATTTTCCTTGAAACAAAAATGATGCATTTTCTTTTTGTTTTTATGGAAGAAACCCCAATCAAACATTAGAAGAAATGTAACAATATTGAAAAGTTGAAGATCAAATTTAATTGATTTTAATAAGAACCGCTATAGTAAAAAATAAAACACCAACACACAGGAGCTTGGATTCGGCAAAGGAAGAACGGTGGTCATGATTTAAGGGAAATGTTAAGTGGTGATTGGGCACTGATTAAGAAAATAAATATAGTAATATGACATTGCAACTTGTGTAGGCAACTCCTCAAATGTTTAAAAAGTTATATTTTTAAATGAAAACTTTCTTGTTTTGTCTTCTTTAACCAGTGTTCCGGTTAACATCACATTTTTTTTTATAGAAAACATAAAGACGGTTTCAACTTTGAAGTTTTCACGGGAAACATAACTAGAAAAGAAATATTATTAATAATTGTAATTACATATTTGCCCTTCAGCTTGACTTGTTTTCAAAAAGAAAAAGGGTGTTTTGTCCAAACAAAAAGTTGTTGTATGCTAAAACCAATTACCAAGGTAATCGGAACCAAACAGGACGTTAAACCGGTGTAGGCAAGAGTTCAAGGTTCAACCGGTTGTAATTAAATAGATTTTTTTAAATATATAAAAACAAAAAAAGAATAAAAGAAAAAATTATAACTTTTTACAATAAAATAAATACCTTTGGTAAAAAAGAAAAAAAAATTCCTTATTTTGTTTTCTTAACTAGACTCTAACTCGTGCGATGCACGGGTTTTTTTAGAGTTTCATTTTATTTTTGAAAGGTTTTTTAGAGTTTCATGTATAGTTACCAAATTGACTATATTATTAGAAACATTTAATGGAATACAATAGTGTTTTAAAAAAACTAAATCGATTCATTTATTGACTATATGATGTATATATTCCCTAATTTGAAATCAGACGAATATATTGCTTATTAAAATGTTATAAGTGGCTATCTTGAAAAATGATTAATAATGTAGATAATTTGTCAAAAAGTTTAGTCATGCATTAATGTTAGTGGGCGGGGTTTTGTGGGAAGTTATGATGTTGATAATAATAACCGTGTGGGTAGAAATTAATACTTGGTTAGTGGGTTATGGATAATGTGATAGTGGAAAACGAAAAATGGATATAATGATGTTTGATATTGGTTATCAATTAATGAAAACAAAATTAAATTAAGAAAATTGTCGGTGGCTTAGTGGTCAAAATGTTGAGAAGTAGCCATTAGGTCTCGGGTTCAAACCTGAGGTTTTTTTTATAATGATTTTTTAAGTTAATCAAAAAAGACGGGATTAGGGTTAATTATGACTACTTGCAGCACTGTCTAACATTTATATATACTAGTATTTGGACCCGTGCGATGCACGGGAAGTTGATTATCTCTTTGACTAATAAATGAGGTAGTTTATCATGAAATGAAATAATAGTTATTGTTAAGCATGAATTAATACTTCCAAAAGACGACAACAACAACAATCAAACATTATCCCACTATGTAGGGTTGACTACATGGATTGAAATATGTCATATTGTTCTATCACAAACCATATTTAGATCCAACTTATTAATCTATAAATCTTTCCTGGTAGTTTCTCTTATAGTTCTTTAAGGTCTTCGTATACCTCTTGTAATATGACTATCCTCTATTTGATTTACTCTTCTTACTATAGAATCTACAAGTTTTCACTCTACATGTCCAAACCACTTAAACCTATTTTCCACAATATTTATACTATAGGTGCTACCCCAATTATCATATAATGTTGTAATTTCTAATCTTATCCCATCTAGTCTTTCCACACATCCAACACAACATTCCCATATGTGCACACTTACTTTTATTTCTCCGTCATTTTGTCGTATGAAACCAAGATTTTTTTGTTGAAAGAATGAACCTAGGATATTTAAATTGTGTAACTTGTATGATATAATCTCCAACTTTCATCTCTAAGGTCGAACTACTTCGTCTTTTGCTGAAATTACATTACGTATACAATGTCTTACTTCTACTCAAACAAAAGTTTTACGCTTCTAAGATTTGTCTTCAAGTCTTCAACATCCCATTCAATTCATCACTCGACTCTCCAATTAAGACTACATCATCTACAAAAATCATACATCTTGGTGCTAGCTATTGGATGTGTTTCGTAAATACATCCAAAACTAATGTAAATAGATAAAGGATTAGGGTTGACTCTTGGT
>Ga0228710_1003115_pt1 | contig 26434 bp, 12 predicted proteins | sample MedpolnodulmetaG_FD_177995 | JGI IMG/M metagenome (GOLD analysis project Ga0228710, IMG submission 177995) | Root nodule microbial communities from Medicago polymorpha collected in Santa Monica, California, United States - pink nodules | ecosystem: Host-associated > Plants > Roots > Nodule... | reverse complement strand
TATAGTTGTAAAAAAGAAACTTAAACCAGTCAAACAAATAATAAATGACCAGTCAAACAAATAATAAATGGTGCAAGTATTATTTTTATCTTTTTTATTTAATTTATTTTGACAAATATATTTTATTTCATCATATTTAGCTTTATTTTTATAGTTCCTTATTTTTATATTTCCTTTTATGAGATTTTATTAGTATTTTCACTTTATCTCCTGCAGTTTGGTCAATTAAAAGTTATATTCTTTTTGTTTTGTCAATTTCATATCTTATTTTAAATAATGACACTTTAAATTATTTTTTACACCAAGGTTTTTATAAAATTTAATAATTAAATTCATATGTTGTGTCACATTAATGTTTAAGAAAAGTATTATTGACTGCACTACCAAAAAAAGTATTATTGACTTGTTTTTCAAGAAACAAGAGAATACACAATAAACGCAATTCAACGAGAGAATACACAATAAACGCAATTCAACGAGAGAATACACAATAAACGCAATTCATTCACCAATGTAAATTTAAAATTGTTAAAACTATAGTACTGCAACAAATATTAGTATTTTTTTTACGAAAAAAAATAGTAATCAATTTACATGGATCAACCATGGGTAGGAGTCCCTCCGTTATAACTAATTAACTCTATTCTTTCAATTTACATGGGGCCCTGTGTTCTCTTTATAGGGCAAGGAAATATTGTGACATGTTCACCAGAGAAGAACTCAGAGGTGTTTTATGCCGTTCTTGGAGGACTAGGTCACTTTGGAGTGATAACCAGAGCAAGAATACCTCTTGGAGCTGCACCAACAAGGGCAAGTATTATCATCTCTTTTTCGTTCACACACATATATATGTTTAAAACTATCAATAATCAATTGAGAAAGAAAAAAAAAACTCCTTGGCATGAATTTTTTATGACTCTATTGTATAAGTGTTGAATAAGACGTAATTAAACAAATTAGTTGGGTTGCTTGGAATGCAAGCAACTAACTAATAAGGTGGTTATGTTGTATTGGACCTATCTAGTGCCTAGTAAGTCCAACTACTAAGATGTAGAAGTACACATTGAGATCATGATTGAGAAGTTAAGTTGCATAACCCAAAAAAAAATTATTAAAAATTTGTCCTCTCTTTTCTATTTTCTCTCGGTCTCATAGTGTGTAAATTTCAACATATATGATTTTATTAAATTATGTTTAAAATACAATTTGAAATACGAGTCACCCAACCTTTATTAATTTACTACTAACAAATGCAAAGAGAATTCAAATACGTCAGGTGCATAACATTTCTTTTGTTCACAAGTCACAATCATTAATTAGACTTTTTTTTCTTCGTTTTCTTTCTATATGTATTTGTAAATCTTATCGAAACAATTAGCTCCTTGCTATGATCCATTAATGTACGATATCACACATTAATCTATCATAGCAACTAGGATGAATCGATTCATCATCCTCGTACAACTATCGAATGAGATTAAATTGACTAGAAACTTTAAAAATAATTTTGATACAATAATATATATTGATCGCATATCCCATTATTTATAATGTTTTGCCAAACTCTAGCATCAATGAACTTTTTTTACAAGAGGTTATTAATTATGAAACCCATAAATAAGCTCAACAAATCTTTGTTTGATTGTTTGCAGGTAAAGTGGCTGCGTCTAATTTACAATGACTTTTCTACATTTTCCACAGACCAAGAACATTTAATCTCATTCAATAGAAGAAATGACCCCAATGGTGCAGATTATGTTGAAGGCATGCTTCTATTGAACAAGCCTCCATTGATTCTTTCATTTTATCCACCTTCTGATCAACCAAGGATAACATCTCTAGTCACTCAATATGGCATCACCTATGTCCTAGAGCTTGTCAAATATTATGACACAAATTCTCAAGTAAATATCACGGAGGTACTTTCTAACATACTTTGGTTGTTATCTTTTATTGTTCCTTTATTTTTTTTGTTTGTTAACCCTAAGTTTCTAGGTGAAAATGGTCTTTGATAATTTGATGTTCAAGTAAGAGGTAAATAGAGCCTTACCTAAGATTGTTTCATATAAGATTTGAATTAGGGTTTTCCTAATGACCTAATCTATTTAATTGAAACTCGCTAACCATTTAAGCTCAATCGTTTGCTTTATAGTTAATTTAGCTATAAATCAATATTAATTTAAATTAAGTGCGTTATTATTTATTGAACAGGAAGTTGACAATTTGGTCAAAGGGTTAAAGTTTGTTCCTACGTTTATGTTCCAAAAAGATGTAACATACGAGGAATTTTTGGACAGAGTTCATACGGAAGAGTTAATTCTTAGGTCAAAAGGACTTTGGGATGTTCCTCATCCTTGGTTGAATATGTTCATACCAAAATCTAGAATCTCGGATTTTAATGAAGGTGTTTTCAAGGGTATTATTCTTAAGCAAAATATTTCTGCCAGAATTGTTCTAGTCTACCCCATGAACCGCAACAAGTAAGTATGTTATGTGATTAATTTAAATTTAAGATGCTAATTATAATTAGATATATATGAGTTATACAATATTAGGAAAAGTTGAACCACAACAAAAAATTAGAGATGTTAAAATTAAAGACAATTTTTTTTTTTTTTGCATCTCTAATATTTGACATATGCATTGAAAATTCGTAGGTGGGATGATAGGATGTCAGCAGTTACACCAGATGAAGATGTGTTCTACACTTTAGGACTTTTGCATGCTGCAAATGGATTGGATGAAGTGAAGACATTTCAGGCTCAAAACCATCAGATATTACAATTTTGTAATGATGCTGGTATTAAGATTAAGGAATATCTTACGGGAAATAAAACACATCAAGAATGGGTTGAACACTTTGGCCCTAAATGGCAACTGTTTGAAGAGAGAAAAGCTAAATTTGATCCCAAAAGAATATTGTCACCTGGGCAAGGGATATTTCAGTAGACAAAGTGCTAGGTTTAATTTCCCCATCTAAATAAATAAGAACGAGTATTTTTATTTCACAATCATTTGCTGAGTATTAGTTTTTAAGCTTGAAATCATGAAATCTGATTTGATAAATAAGTAATTATTTAATATGAAATCTATCTGTACCATGACAATTAAGGGGAAGAATGTCAAAACTTTGAGAGGAGAAAAATAGAGAAAGTGAGAAGGGAAATGACATGGTGTGGGAGAAAGATGATGAAGTATCAAGTTTAAAATTTGAATGTGATGCGATAATAAGATATATATACCATGAAATTACCAAGTTTTTGAAAATTTAAAGAATGATGTATAATTTTTAAAGAATGATATGTAGTTTTAAGTATATCAAAGACAATAAATAGACATCTATATTCTGTCAAAAAAATAGATATCCATATCTTTTTTATTTTTTGGGGATGGGTAACTCACTTACATCTTCTTAAATAAAGTGAAGATAAAAATTTGACAATATATAAATCAAAAAGCATAATCAATCATGTATAATAGCACTAGTAGTGCTTCATGCACAACCCGTAAAAAAAAATACAAATTAGCGCATTACTGACAAATAAATATAAGAAAACCACTGTTTCAAAAAAAAAATATAAGAAAAACCACAACAAACAAAATAATATAACACAACTAACCATTTTTTTCTCAAAACTAACCAAGCTCCAATCCCAACAATTAAGTTTATTCTCTTTTGAATATATAAAATGACCTAAAAAGTAATCAATATAAATCATGTTAAGAAAATAGTCAATAGTCATTACAACATTTAATGTTGTTTGTAAGAGATTCATAGTTTCGTCGAATCAATTAGCAAGGAGAAGATTTTAGAAACCCGTCGGACAAGCCTAGTGAATGCATGTTTTATCAATGAAGAAAACAATTAAAACACATCTTTAAAAAAAAAATTAAAACACAATTGACATATCATTAATTTTATAATAAAAAATCAAATTTGACATTAGATAAGTCACACACAATTAAATTTCACTCATTCTAATGAACTAAACATGAATCTTAGAGTCATGCATTTCGATAAAAAAGCAACACCACCAACTATATGCATGAACCACAAATATTTCTTGCAAAAAATGCACATCTCCCTCATTCTTCATATATTAAACACGACTTTTTAAGTCATAAATTTGATGTCATAATGAATATTATATTGATGTATATCCAAAATGATTGTAAATTTTAACCCATTTTATGTTTATGTATATCCAAAGTGAATCCCCCGTCCGCACCTTGCCTCTACATATTTTTCCTTTTTTCTATACTAATATATGTTATTAGTGGGTGGTAGAAGATGATAGTTTCTTAGGGGTAGTCAAGATGTCTAAACTTCTCTCGGACATTCTTCTCACTCTTGGTCACCGAAATAAACATTATACACACATATAATAACTAATTTATCTTTTTAAAATAATCACATAAAATTTGTAACGTTTTAGTATTTTATAATAATTTTTGTATAAATTACAACATAACCGTTGAAACCTAAAACAACATATTCGTACCATAGTTTTAAAACTCGGACCGGTGATCGACTCGGTAAGGGTACTGAGTCACTGGGTCATTGGTTCAACCACTGGGTCACTGGTCGAACCGCATGACTGAATCGGATTGAATCGGATGGCTCAGATATATGACTCGATTTATATAAAAAATTCTTTGTGTCAAATTAGACTGAACCGAATGACTTTGAACTAAAAAAATATAATTTTTTTACACTTAATAGAAACACATTTTTATGACATAAATAAAAATAACTTGATAAATATCCCTTGAATTTAGCTGCATATATTTTTTATGAGATATAATACATATTCAAATAAATATTAAAAAATATTTCAATGTCAAGTAAAACCCAAAAAAAAAAAAAAAAAAAAAAAAAAAAAAAAAAACAATAAAAATAAAAAAAAAAAAAAAAAAAAAAAAAAAAAAAGCAAAAGTATGTTGAAAAGACAATAGTAATCAAGTAAAAAAATGTTTATTGCAATATCTGAGATGTGCGATAATATTTAAAAGTTAAGTTTCTTCAAAAAAGAAAAAATTTAAAAGATAAGAGTGTGCTAAGTTCCATAAAAAAAAATGTGCTTAGTTTCCCCTAAAAAAACTGCCCAGATATTACATATAAAGTATAAAACGCAATCTAATAACAAAAGATGTTCATGGCGCAGTGGTTAAGTCATCCTATTATAATTCATGAGACGCGGGTTCAACACCCACTGCAGCCATTTTTTGGCAAAATTAATATTATTAATTTCTGCTTCACATAAAACCGGTCCGGTTTGTCAAACCTGCCGGTTCACCGGTTTTTACTGGGTTTGGCCGAGTCACACCGGTTCAGGCCGGTTTGATTACATGGCCGATCCGTCAAGCAACTTGAACCGGTCACCCCACCGGTTCTTGGTCGGACCGGTTGAACCGGCCGGTCCGATCCGGTTTTCAAAACTATGATTCGTACAACAATTTTTTTTAGTGATTCCCTGGGCAGTCGACAATCCTGATCGTGTTTAGGGCCACAGCTGTCTAAAACTTATCATGAAATATAATACCATGAAAGATAACAATGAACCACTTAAATAGTAGCAACTGAATGTTCATCTTACTTGTGTCATAAACGTTTGGGACACATTTCCCACAATAAATGAAAAGTTTGGTAAAGAATAAAATCCAAATTGCTTCACAAAATCATGCCACGATTAACAGAATTGCACCGTAATTTTTTACGAACCATCGTCCTTAAATTTGAGCCAATTTTCAACAATAACTGATGGACATGAATTTTGGTACTCTGTGTGCATTATTAGTTTTAGGGAAATGTTAACTTGTGTCCTTGGGGCATGAGTTAAGAAATCAAATGTAGAAGATTTTTCTTGGAACTTCTGCATTCAATATCTTAAAAATTGCGAAAGTTATATTCTAAATATAAAATTTATTTTTAATTTCCATTTTTACCTCCTTAACTTGTGTCCTAAGGGCACAAGTTAACATGACCGTAGTTTTATCTACATATCAAAAATAAATGTTTCTTATTTATGCATGTGTTATTCCAAATAAATATTAAACTAACAGCATCATTATTTTTATTGTTGTGTTTTGGTGAATCTCCCAAATTAATAGCAACAGATTAAATATACAGGAATGCAAGTGGATTTGATTTTGTTTGTGCAATTCATTCCAACTTTATTACTGTCTCAATATGGTCTAGCTAATGCCTTGATATCAAAGCCTCACTCTAAACTAGCATTCCCCTTGGAAGCTTCAATGCCAGAATCATTGATAGTTCTCTGCATATCCTGTGATTTGGCATTAAGTTCCTAATCAGCCAAAAGGTCTCTCCATAAGGATTTTCACAATCAACTTGCAACATAGCAAAGGAATTGTGCACAACCAATTTAGGATTAGAATCTTTATCCTGTCTGATTTCTGTTTCAACAGCCACATCATTATTTGATCTGGGAGAATAATCAACAACCAAATTTTGAGAACTAAGAAGTTGCTATTAATCTTGAATATAAAAGAACAAGAACCGGAGTGTTAAGAGAACTGAGAATTTTCAGGGAATTTATTATTATATACTTTTTGGTTAAATAAATTTTTTAATCCCTATAATTCTTCAAAAAAAAAATTGATCCCTATAAATATAGCGAAATTTGATTTTAGCCCTCATAAAAAATGATATGTTTTAGTCCTTTTTTTTGAACAAATCAAAATGGAATATATTGCTCAAACGAAAAGTTATTCACCCCGCACAAAATGTGCTAAAAGTGATGAATCACACAATATCTGTTAAAAAGTCATGGCACCGAACAAGAGGTTGCCGCCACCAAAAGAAAATAAAAAAATTACATGACACCAATACAAAGTAGTGGGCGTCTCCACCAATCATGAAAACCAAATGCAATTGGAACGTGATTCGAACATTACCATAAAAAGGAGTGCAGCTTCACTTTTTCAAGAATAATGTGAGGATTGATTACCAGATTTTTGAAGATGCGGTTGTTTCTATCCTTCCATATTGCCCAAGTAGAAGCAAGCCAAATAACCTTAAAATAAATATGTGAAGATCGTGGCATACCCGTCAATTTAATAAACTGAATAAAGTGATCATTAATCAACGCTGGACAAACAAAAGAAATGTCGAGCCAATGATAGATTAAGTACCAAACACTCCCAAATAAATTTCAACCAATGAAAAGATGATTCGCCGTCTCAAAGTTACCGCACCCACCGACACACAAGTTATCGTTAGGTTGTAGTACATGTCTTCTCATCAAGTTTGATCTTGTTGGAATTCTGTCTTGAAGTAGACGCCAAGCAAAAAGAGAAACTTTAGAAAGAACTAGCTTATGCCAAACATTGTTATATGCGCCACTAATCACTGATTCGTCAGCAGATGTGAGAAAACGATAAGTCCCACGAACCGAGTAACCATGCATAGGATCTAGAAGCCACCTCCAAGAATCCTGGATATTATCCTGCAAAATAACGGTATTCAACAAAGCAGAGCTCTCCCTCACACTCTCCCCCTTCCATGCCAACGAGCGTCTCCTCTATCCACATGCATTACCACCTTCCTTCCACCTTAATCTCGCCATATCCTCCACCGAATACTCCTTATGCACTGATAACTCATATAGGCAGCTGAACTGAAGTCTTAACGGAGATCCACCCAACCAATTATCAGTCCAAAAGAAAGTATTCCGACCATTACCTACTACCCGCCTAGTATTGTCTTCAAACCAACTCCCTAATCCCGACCCTACCCCATCCCTCACGTGACACAACATCCGCCTTATAAAAAAATTTAACATACAGTTTTAGCCCAGGTTAAATTAAAATTTATTTAATTATGCTTCACTTATAAATTTTTGAATGACTTTTTTTATAGACATGTCAAAAATATTATAAGAAACATTTTTTTTTTATAAAAATTATATTTATTAAACATGTAATGAACTAAATATAAATTTTTCTAAACGCAAAAATTTCAAGAATAAAGTAATCAAAATTTGGATGTAAAATTCAACTTTTGAACTAATTGTTTGCGGAGGAGTTAAGTATAATGTTCTAAATAAGTATTTATAAAATATTTTAAAAATTTAAAAGTTTAACCATAATTAAACAAATTTTTATTTTACAAAGACTAAAAAAGTATGTCTTGAAATTTTTTTATAGGGACAGAAACATGTCACTTTTTTTAATGAGTTGCAAAAACAAAATTTACTATATTTATAGGGACCAAAAACTTATTTAACCCTATATTTCTTTATAACATATAGCTGATGAATTTCTTATGCTAAATTATATTAGGGGTCCTTTGAGTGTGATGTTTATAAGAAAAAAAGTCATTTAAGTTACTTTGTTTACACAAAATTAAGTACTTTAACTCTTCAAATTTTTACACCGTTTCTCGCCTTCAACTCGCTGTGGCGAGTTGCCTCTGGTGCTCTCTGCCTCTGCTCACCATGTACTCTCCACTAACTCACCATGGCGAGTTAACCTTTGGACAATTTATTTGTTTTTCTTTCATGCTTAGTGTCTTGACATTCAATTCCTGCACAAATGGATAGAGTAAGGTATAAAAAGCATATTAGGGTAATTATTCATATTTTCTTTGCTTTTCCCTAAGTAACTTGTAAAACAAGTAACGAATGTGCCTAAAATATACTATGTAATAAACTACTTTCTGCCACTTATCATTCATGGGAGGGCTGGAAAAATTAATAAGGGGTTAAGGAGGTTGGTGTTGTTAAGGAGAGGGAGTGGATGAAGGGACAATGGAGAAAATAACATATGTTGACTCGATGGTGTGTAATAACAAGCAACAAGATCATCATGTGCCTCATAACAATAATGGGACGCAACCAAGGATGCTTGTGCGTAAATATCGTTCAGTAGAAGACGATATAGAATGGGCAAGGGCTGGTCTGATTGCAACTATGATTAATGGTGAATCAATACCGCTAATTCTAAGAAGCTACATATTTATTTTGATTTGAGTTTTGATTTGTTTTTCTAGAAGGGTTTTTCTTGATTTGTTGTTGTTTTTGGTTTAACATCAATTTGATGTTGTTATTGGATTGTTGTTGTTGGAGACATTCTTGGAGCCAGATAAAAAAGTTTGGGGTGGCTGCCATCAAAATAAACTAAAATATATAAAGTATATTGCATACAACACATTTAAGTTGTAATAAACCAAAAATGGATCATTCAAAATTTAAACTACACAATATATAAAGTCGATCATTAAATACTTAAATAACATTTTATGCTTTCCAGATGACTTGAAATCATCAATAATTGACTCAGAACTAATACATTCACTAATTTTCCTTTCAATATAAACTGGCATGCTATCTGCTAGAAACTAGGTCCCGTCTTGTTTCTCAATTTAACAATATATAATGAACAATAGTGATTGAAATTAACAAAGGAAACAAAGTTAAGTGTACTAGACAAGAAAAGTGAATTTATAAAAGTATCACTTACAATTATGCCAAATTTCAGGGTATAAAAAAAATTATTTTTTTTAAGATGGGGTGGCCAAGGCTCCTCCTTGCCACCCCCTAGTTCCGCCACTGGAGGGAGGGAGGGAGGGAGAGAGAGAGAGAGTAGATTGGAGAGGAGGGAGAATACATTTGAGTTGGATGTGATTGATGGTGTTAGAAAGGATTGGATAAGATGAACAATGGTGACGAACACCCTTCGTCGGTATTATGGTGTTGATGGTTTTTTTTAAGAATAAATTATCAACGAGAAAAGAAAAAGTAACATACACCATAACAAGTGGAAAAGGGAGTTGAAAAACACTCTATTTTTAATGCTCTGATCATACTTCTTTGTCTTTGAATTGTCAAGTTTTTGAATGAATATCTCGGTAAAAATAGACAATTTTTGCACCAAGCCATGTGCGGGGCTCATGACTCAAAAACAACAAAAGTTCTTTTTTGTTTCTTCTGAAAGACGCTCCCAAAAGGCTAACAAGTCACTTTCTGGGACATTATTGACTACTTTCACCACCATGAAGTTTTATTGGTATCATACTATGCATGAACATGTCAATGACACGACTAATAATGCACAAAAATTAAATCTCTAGGTATGCAAGTGTACGTGAATTTCCTTGTGCAATTCATTCTGATTTCATTATCGTCTCAATATGGACATTTTCAAATGAAATATAATACTATGAAAGATAAAAATACTAATAATATATATAACCATTAACTATATATGGTAAACTAATTTGACAAATTTTGCATGGTGTGCGAGCCTGATTAACTATGAGGAAGCAATGTGCCATGGAGACTTATCATGGTCCATAAACACGCTATTTATTTTTCTATGTCTAAGACCAGGGTTGGCCCTGAGAATTTTGGTTCCCAACGACAACTTAAATAATGGTGCCCTCATCCTAATCATATTATTAAAAATGTTTCGTCTATGGAGAGGGACACAACTTAAACAAAAGAACTTAAGGTGTCAAAGTGAAGATAAAAAATTGACGTTGAAAATTTGCAAAAATAAATCAAAAGGCACAATCAAATGTATAATAGCACTAGTAGTGCTACATGTACAACCCGCCAAAAAAAAATACACATTACCACATAACTAATATAAATAAATATAAGAAAAACCACAACAGACAAAATAAGATAACACCACTAACTATTTTTTCTCAAAACTAATCAAGCTTTAATCTCAAATAACAATTAAATTTATTCTTTTTTTTTCTATATTTGGAATGACCTAAAAGTAAACAATATAAATCATGCTAAGAAACTAGTCAATAGTCATTACAACATCTGATGTTATTGTTAATTGATTCATAGTTTCGTTGAATAAATTAACAAAGAGAAGAATTTTAGAAACCTGTCGGACAAGCTTAGTGAATGCATCTTTTATCAATGAAGAAAAAGATATAAAACACAATTAACATATATTTAATTTTATAATAAAGAATCAAACTTAAACATTAGATAAATCACACAAAATTGAATTTCTCTCATTCTAATGAATTAAGCATGAGTCTTATAGTCGTGCATTTCAATCACAAACAACGTCAACTATATGCATAAACCACAAATATTTTTTGCAAAGAATGCATATCTCTCTCATTATTCATATACTAAATATGACTTTTTAAGTCATTAATATGATGTGAGAATGAGTATTACATATATCAGTAATCCATAGTGATTGTAAATTTTAAACCCCACACACGCACACACCGCCTTTACATATTTTTCCTTTTTATTTTATATTAATATATATTATAAGTGGATGGCAAAGGATGAGAGTTTTTTGGAGGTGTTGACGTAGTCGAGATGTCTATGTTTTTCTCTGATGTTCTGCTCACTCTTGGACCACCAAAAAAACATTATTATATACTAGCAAAAGACGGGTACTCACATATCCATCTTTCCGTTTTTTCTATTGTGCTAATGCGCGTAAATTATCAACGATATTTTATAGAAATTTTGTGTGCAAATTAAAAACAATATTTTTTATATTGATTAAAATTATAAGTATAGATATTTGATAGTTTCAATTGTAACAAACTCAACAAATCATATTTATATTTTTCAATGATAACAATAATATAACAAATATAAAAAAAATTCTTATCTTTTTTAATAACACCAACGATATAACATTATTATAGAAAATTTTGTTTAAGGGTATAATTGGAATAACAAAAAAGTCAGACCAAAATCTCCCTAAAACCCCGTATTTTCTTTATATACAACTAGCGCAAAGACAGACACTCACGTGCCCGTCTTTCTACTTTTTTTATTACGTTAACGTTTGAAAATTATGAACGGTTTTTTTTTATAATTTTGATAAAAAGTAAAAATATAAATGATATTTGCTTTTATATTATAACAAATCAAACTAATCATGATTTTCTATTTCAATGACACAAACAATATCACAAAAAATATAATATAAATTCTAATTTTTTTTAATGACACCAACAACAATCTTTATTATAGAAAAATTGTTTAAAGGTATAATTGGGATGATGAAAAAGTAACTATAGATATCCTCGTCTAGTTTGTTACACTTTTTAAAGGGTAAAAGGAAAAAAAAATTGACATATATATACTCATATCATGTTTGTTTCATTTTTCTTAATATTTAAATTTATTCATATCTATTTATTACATGCGTTATCTGTATTGAAAATTGAGGACATTCTTGAAAAGAGAAAAAGTCAGCACAAAAGTGTTGAAAGAGGTTATTGTCTTTATATATAGTATATGTATAAATATATAATAAAAGATAACACTAATAATATATATAAACCACTTGAACAGGGGTAAAAATACAAAATTCAACTTACGGCAAAGTGAGAGTTCAAAGTTACCGGTTAAAAAAAAAAAATCCAAAATGGAAGACTAAAAGGAAAACGTAACTAGGGATTTTTATTTTTTTTGGTCAGGTAACCTAGTGACTAAAATTTACTTTATAAGGTGAATAAGTGGGGTGTCTGGGGTTCGAACCCCGGCCTCTGCATATAATAATGCATTGTCCTACCAACTGAGCTATGCTCACGGGACCGTAAATAGGAACTTTTACGGTCGGTGGAAGTTGAACGTCACTTCTAGCTAGAGCAATAGCACCTCTAAAACGCATTTTTCCGATTTCGTATGACACTAAACCGTGAGATCTTCCAATTGCATGGAATGCTCTTCCAACGTTTCCATAATCGGCATCAAGAAACGGAACAAATTTCAAAAATGAAATTTTGGCAGATAAAATTAGAGTGTTAGGTGAGTTTTGATCAGCCATCCTACAACACAAAAATGTATATACAATTAATCAACAATGATTCAAGGATTAAAACAATATATTTGATCCCATTTTAACACCATTTAACAATATATCACTTTACGTTTCATTTTATTTATATTGGTTTAGACTAGATAGGGGCAAATGGGTATTTGGAAAAACTCAATCATATTCTAGGCATTTTTTTGCTCGTTGATAAAACAGAAAATCTCATAAATGAGTATGTTGGACATAAGTATATTTGGCACAAATCTCATACCCTTTGTCTAGAGAATAATTGTAATCGAGATAAACATATGTTGGCCATTTCATCGTAAAAAAGTTGGCGCAAAAAACTTGTTTAAGGTGTAGGGGCACATTTATAAATAAGCATTGTGTTTGGTACAAAAGATACCAATTCTTCAATGGTGAATAAGAGCTTTTCCCATCATGGGAAAATTAAAGAACTCATTTTTCTTTCCCCATCATATCACTCTAGATATATTACTCTCTCAATGTGCATACACAAAGCAAGACACTATTCTTTACATTTCTTTTTTTAGGTTGAAGGGACCGAAGTTATAATCTTTCTCCACGTAATTTTTTCAAGAACCTAATTCAAAAGATATACATATAAACGGGTTTATACAATGACAAGTAGTACGTACCTTAGAAAAATGATGAAGGGAGAAGAATCAACTATCAAATTTTGAGAACTAAGATGAAGTTGTTATTAATCTTGATATTAAAGATCAAGAACCGGAGTGTTGAACCGAGAAGAATCAAGTGATGAACTGAGAAGAACGTTACGTGTATGTCGAATTTATGCTAGCGCGCCTTAGTTAAAATGCATCATCAATATGTAATTTTCAGGGGAATTTATTATTATATACTTTTTGATTAAATAAGTTTTAGCAAAATTTGATTTTAATCCTCATAAAAAATTGATACGTTTTAGTCCTTATAAAAATTAAAGAACTCATTTTTCAAATTGAAATGTTTAAGCATAATTAATCAAATTTCAATTTTAAGACTAAAAAAGTATGTGTTGAAATTTTTTATAGGGATCGAAACATGTCACTTTTTTTAATGAGAAACAAACAAATTTACTACAATTTTACGGACCAAAAACTTATTTAACCCTATATATATATTTATAACATATAGCTGATGAATTTCTTATGCTAAATTATATTAGGGGTCATTTGAGTTTGAGGTTTGTAACAAAAAAAGTCATTTAAGTTACTTTGTTTACACAAAATTAAGTTCTTTAACTCTTCAAATGTTTACACCGTTACCCTTTCTGTTACAAATAAGTAGCGGCGACAGTTAAGTGATGATGTGGCATGTCCATGTCCAAGTCATTTAAGTTGAGGTTTTTAATTTTTTTTTTTATGTCAAGTAGTTTAGTGACTATAATTTCATTTCTTAAGGTAAATAAATGAGCTGTTCAGAGTTTGAACCACAACCTTTACATATATTATTTTATGCAATTTCTCTACTAACTCAATTAAGCTCACGAGGAATACTTATTCTTAGTTCTAACATACATATATAAGAAAAGAGACCCATTGAACTTTAATAAAGGTTAATTTATCAATTCAAACAATTAAAAATTAAATTTATTCGAATTCAACTACTACATATTTTAGTAGTATATTTTTCTGAAGAATATTTTTTTTGTACGCACATACAATAATACAATAACAATTTCACAAATTAAATATCATTTCTTTTATTTCACAGAAGATATTTATCTCAAATTTCACATTAAATACTCCTTTATTTTGATTTTCATATGTTAAGTTCTATCAACACTCAACAATTACATTATTTAAAAAGAGCACATTCACACATGTGTAGCTGTGTTTTTATTTAAAATTATAAAATTTTCCATCTAATAATAGACTTGGAATTGAATCCTACAACTTTGTCTATTGGAAAATCCCTTGTCCAGGTGCCAATATTCTTTTGGGATCAAATTTAGCTTTTCTATCTTCAAAAAGTTTCCATTTGGGTCCAAAGTGTTCAATCCATTCTTGATGTGTTTTATTTCCCGTAGTATATTCTTTAATCTTAATACCAGTATCATTACAAAATTGTAATATCTCATAGTTTTGAGCTTGAAATGTCTTCACTTCATCCAACCAATTTGCAGAATGCAAAAGAGCTACAATGTAGAACACATCTTCATCTGGTGTAACTGTTGACATCCTATCATCCCACCTGCGGATTTTCAATGCATATATTGATTATATTTAACCCTCACATAAGTATATGTACACATTCAAATATCCATACTATATTAATTAGAGATGAAAAATAAAATAACATTAGCCTTTAATTTTGACATCTCTTAACAAATAGCAATGAAATTAAATAAAAATTGCACGTTTTTCCCCTCTTATTTTATGTTGATAACTAAAATATTTATTTATTTTTTTGTCAGGTAGCCTAGTGGCTAGAATTCACCTTATAAGCTGAATAAGTGGGGTGTCCGGGGTTCGAACCCCTTGAACATGTTTAATTTTTTTTTTTTTATGTCTTTTGTATTTAAATAAGACTAAGAGTAGTGATATATGTATAACTCTTCGGTACAACTTCTATGACAACTTTGATTTTCTCTCATTTGATTGGTCAAAAATAATAGAGAGGGAGAGAGAGAGAAAAAAAAAGGAAGAGAGAGAATAAGAAGATAATGTAAGTATGAAAGAAAAAGTTGTTAAAAAATGGTTGTACAAATATCATTTCTTTAAGACTAAAATGTAATTTATTGGTATCATCAAAATTTAAATAATTTAGTAACAAACTTACTTGTTTCTGTTCAAGGGGTATACTAAAACCAATACGGCAGTAAGATTTTGGTTAAGAATAATGCTCTTGATCACACCTACATTAAAATCTGAGATTCTAGACTTTGGTATAAACATGTTTAACCAAGGATGAGGAACATCCCAAAGGCCTTTTGATCTAAGAAATAACTCATCTGTATGAATTCTGTTTAGAAATTCCTCGTATGTCACATCTTTTTGGAACATAAATGTAGGAACAAACTTTAACCCTCTGACTAAATTGTCAACTTCCTCATAAATAAATAAGAATATAAATAATTAAGATAAGAGTTTTTCTATCATGTGCAAATTTTATGGAGTGTTACATATTTAGGCTTTTATTTCATTTTTGACATAGACATACACATATTTTATAACCCGAAAAGATATTAAATAATTTATACATGTAATAACATCCAATTCAAGAACATTGGAGATTTGTGGTACAAATCTAATAGTTTGTCCACCAATTCCAGCATTAGAGAGGGTGCCACCAACAGTCAAATACAAGTAATCAGTCCAAGAGAGAAGTGTGAGTCCATGCTTAAGTGTAGCATTCAAAACATCAATCCACAATTGTTCTCCACCCACATCAACATAACAACCTAATGGATTTTTCACATCACAATTAGACACTACAATTCCAGACCCATTTCTATACCAATTGAGTTGAGTCATATTCACAACAATGCCATTTTGTGTCATGGCTTGTCCTAAAACCGAATGTGCTTGTCCTCTAGGGGATATGGTAAAAGGTTGTGGGAGAGAGTTTGAATAGTTTATCAAGTTAGTAATATCACTAATTGATGTTGGTTCCAAAACTGCAAAGGGGTTTTCATGAATAATGTGGCCATAATCGGTTGATGCTTGAGAAAGAATTTGTGGGTTACGAGTTACGACTAATCTTTAGGGCTAGATCTTTGGGGATTGGGATTTCTCGCAAATTGAGAGGTTTTCCATGTGTTAATACTATGATGGATAGCCATTGCAAACCCACGAGAGTTGAAATCATAACATTCATTGATATTGTGAGGGAGAGGTATAAAATTGATGTTATATTGCTTCCAATTGGTTTGTAGTATTTATATACACGGTTAGATCAAAATTCATTAATATGTAACGTTTTTTTTTACTCAAAATGTAACTTAGAGAGTTGGAATGTGTTGATTCCAATTCAATCCACGTGCAATTGAAGATGAAGTTTGAATGTAATTAATGTGGGAAAATATGAAAGACATTAGGTTCTCTCTCGAAACAAGGTGAGTGCTAAGTCTAATATGTGGTTTCTCAAACAACAAAGACATTTGCTATATGCACTTCAAACAAGGCTGAAACACACCAAAAAAAGACATAAATGTCCATCGGCAGTTAACTGCCGCTGGTTAAAATTCATCGGTAGTTAACTGCCAATGAGGTTATATTGGTAAAATACTAGTGTTTCCTAGCATTGAGTGACGTGTGAACAACATTCTTCAACAACAAAACTCTTTCGGGTGTGGGCCAAGGCCCAACTTTGATTGGATCTAGGTACCCTTCAGAACTTATATGCAGACGAACTGAAGCGTGGATATGTGATGACATGTCATCTTATATTATTCTTAGCATGTTTTTCAGTCATTTTCAGTTAGTTTTTCATCCAGAGTAGAGAAGTATTAGAACAATTGTATATGATTTCATGACATTTTATAATGTTTTCTATATGAGTCATGTAATTATACTTTTCCTGAAACATAGCAATTATAAGGTGTTTTGATGTAATTCACGAAGAAATCATGCAAATCGACAAAATAAAATATTTGAAGACTTGTGAAAACTTTGGGAAGACAATGAATAAAGATGTAAGAGGTCTCAGAAGACATTGCAATGGGAGGAATTCTGTTCCCAAGTCCCAAGACATCTTATATGGAAGCAAACACCCAAAAGAACGAAGAAACAGGCGATTCCGCGCACGAAATTGCACCGAAGCGCCCAAAGGGTGCTAAGATGCCCCAAGTGTGTGCCATTTGCCCCAAGTGTACTGTCACACTTGAGGCGCATGAAAAATAGCCTTGTGTGCCCAGGCATGCGCTACTTTTTGCTGGGAGTAGGCCATAACTGCTTTTTGCTACTTTTAAGTGGAAAAATCCCGATTTTTTAACCCAACTTCAGGTGGAAACTTTCATTCATATTTTCTCATTCAGAACGAAGTGGTTCAAGAGGAAGGCAAGCACTTGGAGCTTCAAAGGAGGAGTCTCTCTCGCCACTCTAAGTCTCTAGGGTATGTTTGATTTCATTTGTAATTTGTCTTTAGTTACCATGAGTTAATAAACCTTTTTAGGCTAGGGTTCTAAGATGAACATATATTTTGTTTCTTAGATTATTTAATTTAAGTTCTTTATTTAGTTATTTATTGAATCCTACTTAATTTTACTAGTGCGAACCACAATGAGATAACGGTACTTAGGAAAAGTACATACCTAATATTGGTGCAAACATGCCCGAATCAGAAAGTAACTATGATAACGATTAACATTAATTAGGGAAACATAGTGACTTCATGACTTAAATTAGCCTAATAACTTCATTTTTCTTTCATCCTTGGTAAGGTAGACGAGATATGGTTGCTCGTTTGTAGAACTATCGAGAGGAAAGTGTGTTGATGTCCTTATAAGATTCAATAGACGAGGGTACCTTTAGGACACTGAGAATTGAGGAACCCTAATACCTGTTGTTCATTCAAATACCTCTGAGAAAGTAAGAACCTACACGTTACTTCTACACACGTAAGTGTATCTCCCTGTAGGATTGACGATCCTAAACACTGAAACACGTAGAAACTCTAGTGGAAGGTTGCAACTGATAGTTGGATGTCGATGAACCCAAACCTATGAAAGAGTAAGGCGACACACGCACCAACTTGTGTGATCAGTAGGTGCAACTTGACAGCTGATAGGTAGTAAAATCCCACGAACTCATCATTTAGATAGAAAAGAGTAAAAACTGAATAATATTTGACCATTAATTAATTCCAACAAACAAATAAAGGGGATTAAAAGAATCTTAAGCGCCGCTAACATTTTGCAGTAATAAACCAGGTTAACTCCTAAATCTTGCTCTGATGCAAACAGACTAAATTGCAAAAACCCCTTTTATCTTTTATTTTATTTTATTGTTTTTTATGCAACATATTCTTAGCAATTTTACACGCACGCGACAATGATGTACTATATAAGCAACCACGATTAAATTTATCAATACTACAGCTATGTGCTTTATCTATTTCCAACCAATGCATTACAATAGACATATTCCAAGACTTTTGGAAAGTTTGTACATACGATTTTGAACAAACGAATAGAATCATCATATGCTTCCTTTGACTCAGACTCCATTATAGCATCACATGCATCCATAACTGCTTTCCATACAAATTTGGATTTCATCTCTTTTGCATCCATGGATTTGATATCTTTGACTTTGCAATCCATCTTATTTCTTGCTCTAACATTTTTTAGATGTGGTATCGACATAGTAAAACACTATAAATGGGGATAATTTTGACAATAGAATTCATCATAGCATTATCTCATTCGGTCAGAATTACCTTGGACCATTATCTGGACATTCCAAAAAATCTCAATAGCTCTCTAGATGCCAAGCGACATTGTCTTCCTTTCTCATACATCATATAAAAAAATGCAAGATCAACTATGTAAAACTAATACCGACAAAATAAAACAACGATAAACGATATTTGTTGTTTTTATAAGTGAAATACATCACAAGCACATTAGAAAAGTATTAAAAAAATCTGATGGAATCCGAATGGGGCCAAGAAATATCTTTGGCAATTTCTGAATCACCAACCAATCTATAGTTCTACATATATGTATATTTAACCAAACATTTCATGAGATGTTGCATTTGTGATCTTCAACCCCTGCTATACTCTTTAAACCTTCTATAGTAATTGAACCACGACCATTTGTGTTCTTCAAAGTCATGAGAATATTTTTAAAACGACCATTGAGATTGTAATCTTGAGAAGAAGTCTCTTCTCTTATGGTTTTAGATGTTCTACATGTTTATGACACTTGCACTTCACGGGTGTTGAATTGGTTCGTTTCAACAACTTCTTGCACTATTTATATGAACCTCCTCTTTTAAGTCCCAATACAACAAATTATCTTTTACACCCCCCCACACAATATAAATTTTTAATAACAACAATAAATTCAAACTTCTGTTTCCGCTTGAACCCATGTCAACAACTCATCTCACGAAGTAAAATTGATTTTTGTCGTAAAATGTATGTGCCAACCAATACAAGCTGCAAGTGAAGGTGCAACCTTGACATTGTCAGGAGGATCCATAATTACAGGTTAAAGCTCGAATTTGGCATTGCCAAGAGGATCCATAACTAAATGTTCAATGTATGGCTTCACATCAATATGGCGATCAATAATTAGAGGTTGTAATGTCAGGTGTCAAATCATCGAGAGGATCACTAGGAGCATCTATATATGAATAATACAAACAATTTTAGAAAATTGGTCTATTTTTGTATTATATAATCCTAATTGCGAATGTGAAATATTTGGATTATATAATCCAAATGACGCTAGTACATACAGTTTAACGTGAATGAAACAAAAATGTATATACATCAAATTAAGAAGGTTTTACACAGTTGCATTACCTTTGCATTCAAGCAAAACTAGTGTGTATGAAGTCCATTGATGTTTGGATTGTGCTTGGAAATGATGTGCTTTTTGGATGGGTTTGGAGTGAATGAGAGAAAAGTGGGGTAATTGTTGTATGATTTTTTTTAAAAAAAAAATGGTCATGCATATAAACTACGATATTGTTTCATATTCTATTATCCAAACTTTAAAAATACGCTCTGGATTATAGACTCTAAAATGCGTAAAAAAAAGGTCAATTGGACGAGGCAGAGTTCAAATAGTATACAAGATGCGTTCAAATTATATAATCCAAAAGAACATAAACATGTTTCAAATTATACAATCCGAACGAATGTAAAATTGGAAATTCTCTAAGCATTAAACTGCATTTTCATTAGTATACACTTAGGGCCCATTACTTTGTGGAAAAAAATAATTATATTTTTACTTTTAGATTTGTGATAGTTTTTACTTATTAACAATGAGAAAAAAAATACCTTTTATCTATTTGTAATTAAAAGAGGATAAATTTCTAGATATGGATGATGCACCACAATAAATAATTAAATTGTTCTGTAACCAAAAAAATAATAATTTAATTGTTCTTTTGACTTTTTTGTTGTTTTAAAACATAAAAGACAATTTTTTTTTTGAAAGGTAAAACATGAAAGACAATTGTTCACTTTAAAAATGTCTTTTCTCCTAATTAATAAGTAAATGGGATCTTGCATTTTTAGGATGTTTCTTTTCGGAGAATACAAATTATTCCAAAGTTGTTAACCGAAGTTGATTCAATTGGTAAGTAATTATTTTTATTTGAACAAAGGTAAATAGTTGATTTATACTCCATAATAGTACATGTTCAACTCCCATTGTCGTAAGGACCTCATCGGTGATATCAACATTCATTGTATGGTTTAACATGTGTCATGACTCATTTGAAAGGCTAGAAATGATCACATCTTTAACTTTATGGTTTCCAAAGTAGAAGAGGTGGTAGATGCGATAAAGAATCTATCTTAGAAATGGTTTTTGGATATCAAGTTGACCTCTCCATGTCTATGTCTTTATTATGAGTTGTTCAATGTCCTTTTCAGTTGTATGCTAAAGTAATTTGTGATAGGTTTTGAATTATCTTTGCTTCTGAGAGGGGCGGGTACGTACTACTTATACTTTATCACTTAGAGTAAATTTAGTATCATTTGTACTTATCTCATCTTATTTAATAAAATTCATTTTTTTTCCTATTCTGAAGAAAGAAAGAAAAAAATGCATTCCTTGTATTGTTGATCTTAAATGACATTAGTGGTAGAACAATTTTCCACTGTTACTCCCCAGTCTATTTCACAAGCACTATTGGACTAGTGTGCCTCCATGGTTAGTAGGGAATTGAACACTGTTTGATGCAAAAAAAGAGTATCTAATAAATAGCACCCACAACAATAGGATTTGTCTTGACATGGGGTATGTCAAATGCTTGGCCATTTATAATTCCTTAAATTACTATTAACATCTCCATTTAGATTAATACACACTTGAGACCTTGGGTGTTTCTTTTTGGAGAATAAAAAGTATCCAAAAGTTTATTTTCAAAATAATTAATAATGTCTTTTGTTTGGTAAAAACAAAACCTTCTGATTTTGTCATAACATAAACTAGACTTTGATGTAATGAAATGCTCTAGTGTCTAATCAATGTTTTGGACATTATGCATCTTATTTTTGCATCATAGGCTTTATATTACAATGTTACTATTGCTAGCTCTTAGATATTTGGCACATATAAGATCGTGAAAGATGTGGTTATTATGACCCATACCTATTCAAACAATGAAAGATATTGCTACAAATGTATGTAGCCCTCTTTGTACAACAAAGCCACAATTTATAACCACAAGAAAACCTGTTATATTTTAAAGGTTTAATTGTAAAAAAAAATTTTGACAAAAGATTTAATTGTAATTATTGTTTCTATTTTCCTCCCCTCATACAGTTGATCCAATAATTTTAAAATCCATCATTTTAGCTCTTGTGTTTAGACTAAAAGTTGTGATATCACATATTTTAAATGATATGACATGAACTTTGATGATGTGGCATGTGCTTTGATGGTGTAAAATGTTCAAAACTTATGAAATTATAAGAAAATCTCTAATAAATTTCAATTTCAACTTTAGAAATTATTCATTTTCGTAATTTAATTGACGAAATATAAATAACAAATTTATCTAGATGGTGACATGATCAATATTGCACATGTGTTTTGATTATGTGAAATGATCAACACTCATATCTTAATTGGTGGCTTAATCCCTTATACTATTTAGGCATGAGTTTGTAACTTTTTTGGTTGTTTTGTAAGCTTGTTTTGACATTGTATTCGTTTGTAAAAAAATTGTGTTTTGGTCTCACACGTTGTGTGTTGGGCATTTCGCTTTTGTTATGTAAATATATTCATTCCATTTTGATTTGTTAAAATTAATAATGAATAACTAATAGGTTTAATTGCTACAAAGACTTCCTTACTTTTGAATTGTATTTGAATATGCAGTACACAATTTTGTTATATTCTGAACTTCAATTACAATACTTATTTTTTGAGAGACTTTAGACTACTAAGCAGTATTAAAACTTTAACTTGCATAATTGTGCACGATTATCAGGTATGGGATCTGGAACACACATATATAGTTGCGTTTGATCTCTTCCCCATCCATGTTATTTGTGTAGTAATTTCAAAATCAGAAGAGTTGAAAAAGATTGTTGATCTAGGAGTATGAATTGTGGACGTAGTACTCCAACATTCTTTTGTTTCAAACATCATAAATTGAGTTGTTTCCTTCTTATTTTTATTAACTCATTTATGGATGTGTAAGAACTATAATTCGAACCTTCATTTTAGTTATAACTCAATGATATAGTGGTGTCCATCATCTCAAAAAGACAATAATGTAGGAGTACGGACACTCACATTTTTAGAATTTTTCTTCTCTAAAACTCAATGCAATATTTTTATGAAGTCTCAACTTAAAATACTTTCAGAAGGTATGCAAATGAGCAGAACAACTGCATATGTTTATGGTATTCAACATATTATAAGCAAATCTAGAAGATTTAGAAGACAAGACACTTCTGCTAAAAGAAAATAGAAAAAGATACATTCAGATTGCAGGCAAGCAAAGTTATTCGCTGGTTAGATTATATAGGAGAGCCATCAAAAACAGCTTATACAGGAGAAGTGGCAATGCTCCTAATCCTTCTTGAATGCCTAACCGGAGTAACTATCTCCTCTCCACCGCGTCCCTGTAAAAAGAATATGATGAAACACATTAGAAACAATTCAACATGTTAACCGTTAACAAAGATAAAATGATTATTCAATTAACAATCAACAATACTCACCTTTGGAATTTTCTCACACACTGTTAGGCTTTCATAGGATGGTGACCTCAAGGAGTAATAACTTCCCCACAAGCACCCCTATATCTGTTTGTTTTTTATATTTGGGCAAACCTATTGAACTCTTGCTGCAATTACTTAATCTATGCTATTCAACAATTCAAGCAATTACGCACCATGGATGAAACTGAAACTTATTGGACCAAACTCAAATATCATAAATTAGTAATAATGAATTGCTCAATATCTATCTAGTACTAATAATCATTCTTTACGGAATGAAATTATTATGGATAATAAATTTAAAGTGTTTTAAGTGGTTTGAGTGTTAGATTGGTTGCAACTATCCTAGTAACATACAATTGCCCACGCGTCACATCTTGAGAAGAATCCCATCACCTTCACTCATTGTCTTGATAAGCCAGCTAACCTTAGAAGATATTTTGCTTTACTATATCTCTGCAATGAAAATTAAACCAGTCATTCTCATTATTCACAATATGTCCTACAATGTTCTCTTTATTCAAAATTTCCACTCATAGTAATTAGGAGAATATGATTGCAAAAACAACCAATCCAATCCTCTCTCCATTTAGTTATTCAAATTGAAAAATGTGTGTCACCCTCCAATTCTTTATTCATGTGACTTTACAGCAGAAAAATTTCATGAACAACTTTCTAAGGCACTAATCAAATATTTCAATTGCGGTCTTTTAATTGGATGAGATTTGAACCTCGTAAATATATATTTTTATTTGCGAGGTTGATTAAAGGAAATAAAAATATTTGGTATCATTAAATGACAGCGTGAATAAAAATATTTGTGAGGTTGTGATGATTAAACGATATTGAAATTAAATATATAAGTGATAAAAAGATAATAAAATTCCTTTAAAAAAAGGTAATAAAATTAAGGGTTAATAGGTCTTTACCCCCCTGTAAAATATTTTTTTTGATTTACCCCCCTGTAAAATATTTTTGTTTTAATTTACCCCCCTAATAGGCCAAACAAAAACGAAAAATTCTTGAAAAAAAAAATTGGTTTTTGTTTGGCCTTTTAGGGGGGTAAATCAAAACAAAAATATTTTACAGGGGGTGAATCAAAAAAAATATTTTACAGGGGGGAAAACCGGAAATGACCTATATTACAGGGGGTAAAGATCTATTAACCCTAAAATTAAATGGAACCTCCTTAAAAAAAATTAAATGAAACGGTTCAAAAAAAATTAAATGGAAGAAAAAACATATTGATATATAATATTAAAAAAATAAAAGAAAAGGTTCCTAGCGTGAATTAAAAAGAGGTGCTTGTGAAATAAATTGTCGAGAAGTAGTTTTTTAAAGAAACATTCAACAACTTTCGGCCAAAGCTCATTCCATTCAATTTTATGCATTAAAAAAATACTTTTTTTAGTAAGTACTTAATTGATATTGTGTTTGGCCTAACTTCTCCTTAAAAATATAGAGAAGTTGGAAAAAAAGGTGGGTCAAACGATACCTTAATCTACCACAACGGCAATGTAGAAACAACTGAATTTGGCAATGTAGAAGCAACTGAATTTGGGAGAAAAAATTGAGAAATAGTTAAAAACATAAAAATTGGAAAATAATTGGACCGTGATAAGATGAACCATTTAGATAAGCCCAGTGATAGGTCACTTTCCTCAGCCGTTTAACTATTTAAACGTCATTTCATCAGACGGTTAAACATTTTGAACAACACGGTGAAAACATAAAGCTAGATGGAACGAGAGTAGTCAATCCTCTCATACTTGTTGGCTAAATACTCTCTCTTATTAATGATATGCTATAATTTATATTCAGTGATCCGTGGCTAAATACTAAAACTTTTATCATGTTTTGCTGTGAATTTCTTTTAATTAACAGCATGTAAATAATTAATCCATAACAGGGAGACAACAATTGTAATTTTTTTTAAAGAAGCAAAGGAAATTTTATTAGTATAAAAAGCAAACCCGCAACATAAGTTATGTTTCTCATGATAGGATCACAGTATGCAAGATTCATCTTCCAAAATGCCGTCAAGGAAAAACCAAGTTCATACCTCCAGCCATCAAAGGAAGACAAGAAAATCCGCCAGGCCTTCAGAGAAACTCAATTATCTGGGCTGATGAAGGAAACTGATCAAGTAGCAGGCACGAGAGGAAACTTGCAACTTAGGATCTCGCTCCAAGTTACTAATGATTCGCCGGACAACGATAGAAGATGTAAGCAAAGACACCTTCTAAAGGTTCAAAGACACGGATTAGGATTTTGAGATACGACCAAAAATGCACAATGAACACATCCTCACATAATTGTAATTAATTATAATTTATATTAATGAAATGTCTATTCAATTCTTAACTTAGACAACAAGCACACCCATGAATCGGTTGTGGGTTCAAATCCCATTTTTGACAAATTTTTTCAATAAAGAAATGAGTATTTTGGGACAACCTCCTTCTTATTTTATATTGGACAAAAATAATAGAGAAAAAAAAAATTAAATAGTGATGAAGTGAGAATAATAAGATTACAAGAGAGAGTTGCTCAAAAGTGAATCAAAATAGTTGTGCAAATATCATTTGTTAAAGAATAAAGACAAACAAGCATTCATGCCAAAAATAAAGAGTAAACAAGCATCAATCAATTATATGAGATAATAAGGACAAAATGAGAGACGTTGTGGTAACAAGGTGACAAAATATACTCATCATACTTGCTCGACATTTACAAAATACATCAATGAAGACAACATATATCAATACCT
>Ga0228710_1003114_pt1 | contig 26436 bp, 8 predicted proteins | sample MedpolnodulmetaG_FD_177995 | JGI IMG/M metagenome (GOLD analysis project Ga0228710, IMG submission 177995) | Root nodule microbial communities from Medicago polymorpha collected in Santa Monica, California, United States - pink nodules | ecosystem: Host-associated > Plants > Roots > Nodule... | reverse complement strand
GCTTAGAGAATACATATTGTTTTGCACATTGCAAAGTGGAGGAAGAAACTCCCAAGAACTAGTGGATAATCTCACAAAAGTTGTGGGGACTGGACTAACCCATTTTGGGTGAACCAGGATAACTTCTCTGTGTGATCTCTCTTAAACTCTACTCTTTACTTTCCTCGTCATTTACTTTAATATTGCATATTTATTTATTGTGTTACTAATCGTCTTACTCCAAGTAAACTCTTGAGAGTCTAAACAGATAAATTTTTAAAGGGTCACTATTCAACCCCCCCTTCTAGTGACATTTACTTCAACTTCACTACCGACCACCACCAGGAAACAGAACCTAAACCAACACATCCTAGCACCATCCAGTTACCGATGACGCACTGCTATCAATGCAACGGAGGCGACGAAGCCAAAAAGCGAAAGAGACAGGAGATTGCGAGAGGAGAGGAGCGAGCAACCCCATAGGGGGGAGGAGGTGGCGCGGTGGAGGAGCCTCGTCGCACCACCACCCAAGAAATCTACATCTTTACAAAAGGGTTTGGATTTTGTGAGGGAGTAGTATGGTGGTGAGTTGTTGCTTTCAGAGAGAGGTTAGAGGTTTAGCTTTTAGAGAGGGTTTGGATTTTGTGAGGGACTGGCTTCTTTATCCCAAATATTTAATATGAGTTGAATAAAAAAAAATCTTTTAGTTGACAAATTTATCATATTAATTGTCATAAAAATCATATTTTTTACTTTGGCAGTAACAAACGAGTTGATTGATAATAACATTTTTCAAATAATTGATTGGAAATTTTGGATTGTTTATACTACTAATAGCACCTTTTCTAAGCTCACACACATAGATATTATAAGAGGGGATTAAATTACACTGATGTAACACTTTAGTGATAGTACACGTTAGACTAAAATTTATATAGATAATTTTTATAAGTTTTGACATCAATCTAAAATCTCTTGACATGATTCAGACGTGCATCAGGATTAAGGTGTATATATATTAGGGCATTTGAAATTAACATGTAATTTGATGGATAACACTACATATTATGAACAATGAGATTCATAAAAGTATTTTAAGATAAATTGTTAATAAAATAGTGGATGTAAGAGATTCATAAAAGTATTTTAAGATAAATTGTTAATAAAATAGTGTATATAAGTATATGCACTTTGATGGATTTCGAAGCGCAACAAAAGTGTAAATTGGTTTGCTAATTTCAACATTTTGATGGATTTTTTAGATTTTTATATTCTGAAGAATCTCCCTAATGAACTTCAATGTCTTTTGTTTAATGATATTTCCAGGATTTGCATGCCTAGGAACGTCCGTTTAATTTCTTAGTTTTCTTTCTCTTTGGATTTTGGCCCTCTTTTGTAAAAAAATAAAATAAAAAAGGTACATGCACTAATCCAATAAAACCAAATAAACGAGCAATGTTTTCTTTTTAAAAGTTTGTCATGATGGAATGTTTTAGCCAAAATATTATATTCAAATTTATAATTTTTATAAGCTAACAAATTATTAAGGAAAAAATAAAACAAAAAACGTTGAGACATAAATATAAGCAATAAAAGGAAAAGGAAAAAAAAATTCCTCATATTAAATAGTTTTTTTTACTAAACATAAACGATACTCATTCATTCAAATTGATATAGTACATCGATACAATTCAAATTAACTAGAAACTAAAAGGAAGAATTTGTGATAAAACTCACAACATCCATGTTAATAACATAAAACGACAAAGTACAAAAGCTTACAAATATAACTATATTCAAGTATCCAGAATACATTTCTTTCATAAAAAAGAGTATCCAGAACATATCCATGTATCCGGATCTGCAATGTCGCCAACACCAAAGTCATTGATTGGATATGCGCTAGATTGAAGTTGATTTGACAATCTGAGTTGAACAAACACCTGAACAAGACGAGAATGACAAACAACGTTGCACAAAGACGACGAACAAAACAACATCGCATTAAGACAACATAATCACAAAAGAAGAAACTAAAAGATGTGAAAATCACTTATTTAAACAGAAATGAAGGAGAAAAACGATTTTGAGGGGTTATTTGGGGTTAAAGATTTGACCATAAACCACCCTTTTTTTTATGGATGAAGAAGAAGAAACTAGGGTTCTAGGCTACGACTCACAAGTTACATAGTTTTGTACAATATTTCAACTAACAAAAGAAACTAGGGTTTTGCATAACTTTTTCTCTTTATTTTAGAAATCACCTTTGTAAAATACTTTTCACTTGAAGTTGAATGATATTGTAACTATATAACAGTTTCCACTCTATCTTTCTATTCAAGATATATTTTAAGGTTGATTGTTTAAATTGACTCTGTAATATACGCGAAGTTTGAAAAATGACATTGTAAAAAAACTTAGAATCAAGCTCTGTAATTTGATATTCTTCCTATTTTTTGCTTTCCATTTTTTTGATGTAGATATAAATTCCATAAAAGTGATATAGATGTTGAATTTTTTCAAGATCTTTTACAAGCATGTGTAGGATGTTAAAATATGACTTTCCACAGAAAAAAAAATAAAGTTTTTCTACAATAGATATAATAATTATGAATTTTTAAAGTGTCGAAAACTAAAAAAAAACAAAACGAAAACCTCAACTTAGAAATCAAATTTTGAGTTATATAGAAAGGATATGCAAACTTCTACAAAATATTATGAAACTTTACATAACATTTATATATGTTTTTATAGACATTTCTGCAAAAATTATATATTTGTGGAAAGTAGTTTTTTAATGTCTTAAACATGCCAGTAAAAAATCATGAAAAATTTAACCTCTAGATCACTTTTTACAAGTTTATGTCTACGTGAAAAAACAAAAGGTAAAACATAAGAAGAAATTCAAATTACATAATTAGTATCTGTGTTTTTTTACCCTATTTTTCCTTTTTTTGTTGCTAGCTTGATTCTCAGTCAAATTTATAGCACTTACTAATACATTTGAAACATACAAAGGTGTAGAATCGACTCACGGGCGAACCTGAATAGGTCCTGGTGTGGCAAGTGCCACACCAACCCAAATCCAATTTTTTTTTGTCTGGTCAAAACTAGACTCTAACCCGTGTGATGCACGGATTTATTAGAGTTTCATGTATAGGTATCAAATTGGTTATATTATTAGAAACATTTAATGAAATACAATAGTGTTTTAAAAAACTAAATCGATTCATTAGCTAACTATATGATGTATATATTCCACAAAAAAAAATAAAGAATATGAAATCAGACATATATATTCCCTAACTTGAAATGAGACATATATATTGCTTATAGAAATGATATAAGTGGCTATATTAAAATAATGTAGACAATTTGTCAAAAAATTTAGTCATGCATTAAGGTTCACTTATTACCTGTTCATATTCATTTACAAAATGATAATGATCACACCCATCTAATCCACATTGGAAGTTATTAACTTTACATTATGTCTCCATTTGCAAAAAAAAAAAAATAAACTTTACATTAGGTCTCCAAAAAGTCTAATCTATAGCACCAATTTTCTGCAAGAATTGAAAGAATCATGTGTGGGTTGTGCCAATAGAAATTAATAGGTGGTTAGTGGATTTTGGATAGTGTGATACTGAAAAACGAAAAAGGAAATTAATGGTTTGTTAAAAAGGGCATTTGATATTGGATATCAATTAATGGAAACAAAATCAATCAAGAAAACTGCTAGTGGCTTAGTGGTCAAAATGTTGAGAGGAAGCCATTAAGTTTCATGTTTGAATCCCTGCAAAGGTTTTTTCATAAAGATTTTTTTAGCTAATCAAAAAAGGCGAGAGGGTTAATCAAGACTACTTGGAGACTATCTAACATTTAGAAATATAAAGATTGGTACTCTTAATTCTTGAATTCTTGCACAATACGTAGAAAACAGAGAACTCACGTACCAAGACCATTGAGTACTGAAAAACCTTAAACTAGTTATTATTATTATTCAAACAAATACTAACGATGGCCCATAACTTAACTTGCAGTGCCTTCGATGTAGCACAGAGAGAATTGTTATACCTTTGTCTCATGGTTTATGTTGTGCACTTATTTTTATTTATATTGTAGTTTGACTTTGTAAGCTTGCAATACAACCAATGTGAGATTTAATATCTATCTATGTTTTACAGGTGGAGTTTAGCATGGGAAAAGAAAGTTGTTTCCCACCATGTGAAAGTCTTTTTTGACCATTAGATTAAATAAGAAACATACTTTTATCATAGACACTCGAAACATAATTTTTTTCACTCTCCTTCATCTCTCACACCCACCACTTGCAGCAATCTCACCATCTAAAATTCATGTTGCTTTACCATAATTCCTTATGCTTTACCACGTCCTTACCCTCATTCATTCAAATTAGATTAAGTTAAAATCATCTTCTTTCACAATCTCACAATCTAGAAAACTCAATTAGATTAAAATAAGATTCTTAGAATTCATCAAATTCTAAACCCAACCCAGCCCATAATAAAATTGGAAAGATTGAGATTTTCCATTTGTTTACTCGTGATGTTGAACCCACAATGTAAAAGCCAACGAGATTTGACATACAAGAACCCATTTCTCTAAAACCCAAATGCCACAAGAAAATGTTGAAGCTTCTGTAACAAAAAAAAAAAGAGGTTGAAGGTTATTGAACAAAATTGAACAATAAGCAGAGGGTTTGGAACTTTTGTGTTTCACAAGAGAAGGCTTGAAAGAGGATAGAAGATTGAGCTGCATCAATTATTTGGTTTTCTATAAATTACTACCAATATTAAGTAGAGTTAATAAGAATCAAACATATTTTGTACTAAAAAGAAAAAAAAAATCAAATATATTAACAAGATGTGAATCAGTGGACTAAATCAGAAGAGAAAACAATGTGGTGGTGGTGGGTAAGTGCATGAGTGGGGGAAATGGAGGAGAGAGAATGCAGATGGATTATATGGTGTGGAAGGACTATCATAAAATATGTGTTCCTCTTTAATCTCACCATAAAAATAAACCTTTCCCATAGTAGGAAACAACTTTCCTTTTCCATGCTAAACCTCATTTGTTTTACAAAGCACATGCATATAACAACAATAATAAGTTATATAAGTTTTTTGTGATTATGAGGCTATATTTTTTGTGCTACTTGTTGGAAAGTGGTTTTTTGTGGGTATAAAAACTACACTCTCATCCTTACATTTTTGTGGGTATAACAAATAGATGCAATATTGTTAAAAGTGATTATTTTCTTAAAAAAGGTGATTTTTTTCTTAAAAAAGCTATAATGAACGAGCTCTAAGATTTATTTATTTTTGTTTAATATTAACATACTCGGAAGATAACTTATGAAGAACATTTTTTAGCAAAAAGGAAAATTGTTGTTCACACATTTGTTTAAACTGAAACACACTAGTAAAATACCGAAATACCCCTTCGGCAGTTAACTGTCGCGGAAGTTAATCGGAGGTAGTTAACTACCGTGGAACTGCAGCAGTTAACTACCGCGTAAACTTCAGCAGTTAACTGTCGCGGAACTTCAAACCTGAAGTTACAGAGGATGCAGATCTGAAACACCAGAACAAGATGCTAAACAATAATCAAAACCATGATCAGAAACAAAACACAAATCTTCACTTGTATCATAGAATTGATTCTCATCAATTTCGAATTCCATATCCACCAACACCATAACCCTTTCCCAATTCACCACCCAACACTAATTCTTTACTTAACTTTACAAATGAACAAAAAATACAAAATTCTTCACTGAACTAAAGTTTTTAGTTTGTTTTAGGCAAAAGGGTATCTGAAACAGCTGCAAAAAAAAATTATAAAAATGAAAAATGATAGATACATCTTAAAAAAGTTGTAAGAAGCAGAGATGGATTTGAAGTATAAAGAGTGAAAATTGGAAGAAGAAAAAAGAGGGAAATGAAAATAGAGGATAAATTCAGACCTGAGTTGGGTTAAAGTTTCGCTGCAGTTAACTATCGAAGTTCCACGGTAGTTAACCACCGCCGGTTAATTGCCAAGGGGTATTTCGGTATTTTAGTAGTGTGTTTCAGCTTAAACACATGTGGGAACAACAATTTTCCAAAAAGATATATTAAGAGTTTAAAAAGAAATCCTCTTCCAAAATATTTGTCATTGGGCCATCTAACCAACCGGAAAGGCCCGATACCATTTCTCAGTAGAAACAACAACTGAGGAACAAGACAACCTCAAGAAAAACCAGAGAGAAAAACCTAAACCTTAAAACCTTCAAAGTGCAGAACCACAATCTCGTAGAACACTAAAAGAGAATTTGAAGTTGAAAGGAGAATACGAATCGTCATTCACCACTCATCACAAATGGCTTCCGTTGACAACAGAAAGAAATCACTGGTTTTGGCTCTCTCCAAGCATCTTTCATTGGATCCTGTAAGTGCATTCATACCTCATTATTTTCTTTTCAGTTTTAATGCTTGAGTCATGAATTGATTTCAGAAGACATCAAAAGTTTTTTCATTGAATAATTGATGTATCTGGTCTAATTATAATGTAGTGAATAATATAGAGAGTAAAATATTAGCTCGGTTCATTGAATTTCGAAAGTGATACATATGTTTCATGTAATTATCTATCTTTGCTTGCAGAGTGTTATTCCGGTTGATAGTTTAGGAGGCGATATTAAGACTCTTTACTTAAACATCATCGCGGCATCTGGACACGAGGTTAATCATTCTGATGAGGTAACTGCCTTTTAATCTTGTTCTTTCACTGGATTACTATCAAATCCTAATGCTCCAAAGAACTTATCTGTTTTTCACTTGATTGGTTAATACTTCTGAGTTGTACATTGTTCGTATTTAGGTTTTGAAATGGGTAGCATTTGCTGAAACCTTGCCTGTTTCTCTTGACGAATGCTTTGAGAATCTGAAGAGATTAAATGATGAACTATCTGGAAAGTCTGTGCTCCTTGGCAATGGATTGAAACCTTCTGAAGCCGATGTTGTTGTGTTTTCAGTGATTCATTCTTCCCTGGTATGCACTTTGTCATATTCACCATACTTACCATGCTTATTTTGAAGAGTTGATAAATGCTCCCATTCCCCATTGTACTAAAACAGTTGATAAGTCGGTTTTTTGTTGTTTTTTATAGCAATGTCTTTCTTGTGTTTTGTCAATACATGTGCATCTAGAACGTCAACGAGACTTTTGATTTTTGTTGTGGTACTTGCATCGTGCCATTGTGTTAGGTTAATGTTATCTTAATCTTCTATTGCACTAAAGTGAAGGCACTGATATAATTTAAAGAACAAATTAAAATACGATTAATTGGTTTGTTAAACAAGTAATAAACTTTTAAGCTTTAATGATAGAATGTCTTTGGTTGCTTATTGCCAGATCAGCCTTCCAGATACAAACAAGGAAAAGTTGCCACATGTGTTGAGATGGGTGGACTACATCCAGGTATTGCTAGTTTGCTGTCGCTGAAGGGTGCTAATGCTCGTAGCTTTTTGCACTTTAGAAATTACATTGCATTGTCATTAAGTCATTTTGTATATTATATTTCTGGTGATTAGTGCTAGTCCATTGTAAATTTTTGGCATCTTTAGAGTCTGAATTTTTGTAAATATGTTGCTGTTGGTTTACAAGGCCGTGTTTCATTTTCATGTTTTTTCGTTCGCACAACAAATTGAAAAGATAAATAGTTAACAATCTCTTTTACCAGTGCAGAAAGTAGACCACTGGCCATTGATACTTGATAATGGAAATTAGGTGATACCTTTTTGTAATGTGATATAAGGAAAGGTGAAAAATTACGTTTTCTACAGTTTAAGTATTACTTAATTGAACTTATTTACGTTCACTGGAGTTCATGAACCTAAGTTTTTCTAAGCATTTTCTGGTAAAAATTTCGTCATTTTTTCTGGGTATGAGGCAAGATAATACGAACTTTTAGTAGACATTGTGTTTTTTTACTGAGGAAACACCTTCACTAATGTATAAACGCAACTGTTTGAATTTGCACAGTTATAATTATATGGGACCTTAGGTTGCAGTTGTAATGGTTGATTAAATAAGTGAATATCAAGAAGTCTTTTAATACTCTATCCGGTCCTTATTATAAGAAACAATTCACCTTTTTAGTTCATTGAATAACTGATGTATACGGTCCTTATTATAAACCAGATACATCAGTTATTCAAGAACCGAAAAAGTGAATTGTTTCTGGTAATAAAGACCGGAGGGAGTATGTATTCATATAAGCTATCCTAAAAATGATATAAACTGTGTGCGTATTACCAAGTTGACTAAATAAGTGAATATTAAGAAGTCTACATGTATTGATAATATCTTCTGTGTAAGTACATGCTTGTCTAGCTATTTTCAATTTACCTTAACAAATACATTTACTCAGTTCTGCTCTCACTCACTTTTGTAGTAAAACCAGTTGTTAAGCTGAGTTCTGACTTTCTGACTGCTATTCCTTATTCAGCACAAACAGGAATTTGTAGGCTTGTTTGAGGAAATAATGGTGCAGAAGCCTGAATTTGAGCCTCCGGTGAGAAATCATTCCCTCATTACTTCTGAGTGTTCTCGTCTCAGACGTTACGTAGACAAGTTCCAATGTCTACAGTCATTTTAGGCATTGAGTTATTTTTTTTTATTTTTTTTTTTTAACATTTTAGAAAACGCATTATAAATCGAAATATTACTTTATGCTTGAATGCGTGTAATATAATTTTTCATTTGTTTGTTGTTTTAAATTCCTACAGTTCACTTTTGAACTTCATATCAAATGTTTAAACTTTCAAACAAACACATCAAATAACACTTCCTACAGCTCACTATAGAACTTAATACCAAATGCTTCAACTATCAAACAAACACATTCAATAACACTTTAGGCCCTTGAAAACATTTCTTCAATATTTTTATAACTGCTGTTGTGTTTAATTTGTGAAGAATATTCACGGTGTTGACATGGTGGTCAATATCACCCAATGATTTGCTGACATGGCAGTCAATCTCCATGCAATATTTCAATGGTGCTGCTCTTAATGGATATCAATATGTTGAAAGACTAGTTGAATCTATATTATTTTTTCATGGACTAAGGAAAAAGCATGTCTTTTTTTGGGACAATCAATGTAGTTTAACCCAAACAATCTAGTTATATTAATTTAAATATGAAACCAATAGTCTTGTATGTACTACTCAGTTGGTAGCTGCAAGGACAATAATATGCAGGTAGTGGGGTTCGAACCCCGGATTTCCCACTTCTTCACACTTTAAGTGTGCGAGTCCAGCCACTAGACTACTTGACTAAAAAAAAATGAAACCAATAAGTACTAGTCACTACTAAGTTCTAGATTTGTATGTAATATATTTTTTTATCTGAGTATATCCATAGTCTTCTGGTTTGCAAATGCTACTGTACTGTGGCAAAATCCGAAACAATGTAACCAAAAGACCTCAAATTATCACTTCAACTTGATGACATTTGCTTTATAGGAGAATCAGAGTATCCTTTGAGAACTGCAAATGTCATTTAGAATGAATAATGCTTCCATGCTCGTCTTCATGTATTTATAAGTACCGTTATGTACGGCACCCTTAAACATTATATGGAGATTTGCCAAGTTGAATTGGTACCAAATTTTTATTTCCTATTATTTTTATTCTAGGTAACAAAATCTGCTGCTTGTTTGGAATCTGATTTAAAATCAAACAAGACTGAGCAAAGCATAAAGAATGTAAACAAGGCAGAACCAGACACTGGCAAGGATAAAAACAAAGCAGAGGTTAGTCCATCTCATTATTTTTCAGTGACCGCTTTTTAAATCTATTAATGTAGTGCTTTTATTTTTTGCACGACCTATATAGAATGGCATCTGACAATTTGAGGTCATGCTAGTTTGATCTATTACAATGTTATAAAATCTTTTTTGGAGAAAAATTATAGGTTAGTCAGTGGTGCACATGTTGGGTAGATAAATTGCACATACATCCAAAAGCTGAAAATTGATATTGGTAGGATTAAATCTCACGGCATGGTAGATCTATTATAGGCATGCTTACATTGTATTTAACCATATGCTGATTCCGCAAGCTAACCCATGACATTCTAATCACACAAACAATTTCAAATTGTTGATCCAATGGTCTCCTTCAAATTTGAAATTTGATCATCATACCTACAAATTTGACAACTTTAATTTCATATGAAGAAAATACAACAGCAACAACAACCAAGCCTTATCCCACTAAGTGGGGTCGGCTACATGGATCAAATGACGCCATATGAAGAAAATAAGAAGATTAAAATGATGTGAAATACGACTTTAATTCCAGGCTGACAATTCTTGATATAGAAGATCGAAAATGCCTGTGAATTGTAATTTTTTCATTCATCGTGTGGGTTTTCCTCATGGTTGAAATTTACGTGGATAGTCAGATTTCTGTTTCTAGGAAATATTGAGTGTTACAAGTTCTAACTTCTCTTATTATCTGTACTTTATTATTTGCATCATTATGGCTTTTCAATTTCATTTGTTTTTGTAATATTAAGGTGAAGTCAACAGGAGACACCGAACCGGCTAAAGCCAAAGCAAAACCCGCAAAACCTGCGAAACCTGCTGCCAAAGAGGTGTCTGAGAAAGAGAATGAAGTTAGTGTCAGTTTGCTTAATATTCAAGTTGGACTAATTCGTAAAGCGTGGAAACATCCCTCTGCAGATAGGTACTTTGGAAAACCTACCAAAGAATTCTTTTATAATTTAAACTTTTGGTCATAGAATTGATGCTTTAATACTTGATGTTTGGCATATGTTTATATAAAAATTGATATCTATTAAATTGTATATAAAAATTGATAAATTGAATAATGCAGTTTGCTAGTTGAGGAGATAGATGTTGGCGAAGGCAAATTGCGGCAGGTTGTCAGTGGTTTGGCAAAGTACTGCAGTCCTGATGAGTTGACGGTAATGTAACCTAGTGTGTTGTTTAGTTGTATTCATTTTGTATTGTATTTAACTCTTTCTTGTTGTCCTGTTTGATTTCATTGTATAGAATCGCCGAGTTGCACTTATTACAAATGTCAAACCTGGAAAACTACGGGATGTGGTGTCTGAAGGATTGGTATTTGTTTTATCTTATTGTGCCCTTGTTTTTCAAGCTACATTGTATTCTTGTCCGTATCTCATGATGGCCAATTAGTCTCAAGGGCTGTGTATGTATTTGGCTTCTGTTTCCAGGTCTTATGTGCTTCAAATGAAGGTTCCACCATCGTAGAGCCCTTGCTCCCTCCAGAAGGGGCTAAAATTGGGGAACATGTTTCTTTCGCCGGGTATGATATTTGCAATCTTTTAGACTAGGCAATCAGCGCATATACTTAACTTACGTGACTTGTTTAACCATGTATATAAAGCATTTAAAATGAATATCACTATTTCATCTAAATGATAGCTGGGTAGCTTGGAAGTTAGTGGTTCGCCACTGTTTTCTAGTGCTTCTAAATTTGACTAATTTCACTTAAAAATAGGTAATGGGCCAGCCCATCCACCCTGAAATGGGTTGATAATAAACAGTCCTGAGGCGGGCTTGTCCCCTGCCTTTTTTTTTATTTGAATGGCAAAAGTTATGTTAGTTGGTGTGTTAGTTTTCTCTTTGCCAGGACTTGAACCCTGTACTTTTAACTCCTCAACTCCTTTAATCCCTTAGCTCAACCAATTGAACTCCTCAACTTTTTTTTTTTACCAAAAGGCGATGCCTTGTTTTTTGTTTTTATATATATAATTTTTCTTTTGAAAAAATTGACTTTGGGTCATCTGTTTGTTGTACATTTGGGCAATTGAAACCATGTAGGCACGATAAGTTTTTAAGAAAGATGCAGTGACTCGCCATTTTCAACACACTATTATATGTTCGGGGGTGGAGAAAGTAGTGCCCCACAAACTTGTGTTGAAATGGGCCTATATGTGTTAAACAGGCTGGCCCTTGTTGAATAATAACAGTTTCTTTCCCCTTTGATTGACCAATGGCTTTCACCGAAGCAAGTGTCTCATTTAATACGTCGTTCTACAATATCAATGAAGTATTAATTTTGTAAAGTCACAATTTTTATAAAATCCTTAAAATTAACTATGTTTCTTAATTCCTTTGCCATTTGTTAAAGTGAATTATATTGTAAGCAGTGAGTAGAAAAGAGGAGAGATGTTATGCTTATGAACCCATTTAGTTTTGATACTATCCTCTTTAGAGTTTGTTGCCAAGTATAATCATTTGTAATAATATACCTATACCATCGGGGTCGGAAGATAACACTTGAATTATCACAATAAGCTCGAATTTCGCCTCGTAGACTAAACTAAACTATCAACAGATAGTATACATACTCGTAAAAAAATAGTATACATAGAAGTCCCTTTCCGACCATTGATCGATGAATACATTTTCATCATTATTACAGTTGTATAGCCGTTAATAGACTTGATATCGTTCAATGCTTTGTTGTTCTTATTGTGCTGTGGACATAATTTCCCGGATACCGTTAATTTTAGTCATATTTGTTATTTTTCTTCAAATTCAGGATTGACGGAAAGCCAGAAGATGTACTTAACCCAAAAAAGAAACAGCTGGAGAAGATTACACCGGTATGTTCCCTGCACATATGTTTGTTGCTTGTAGTTATGATGTTCAGAAGCTCATGCATATTCTATTTTGCTCATGCAGCATCTTTTCACTGATGACAATGGTGTGGCCACATTTAAGGGGATACCATTTATGACTTCTGGTGGACCATGCACATCATCCATTTCCAGAGCAACTATAAAGTGATCAAGAGTTATGTCCCGTTCATTGTTGTTGACCACTCAGATTGTTAGTACCGCAACTTTTTTTTAATGTTTTGAACAATGTGATTAAAATGTTCTTACATTTATGTTGCAGTTGTTGTAACATGGTCTTAAATGCTACTAATATGATCTCGAATCCAATGACTTCAAAAAATATCCTTTATTGTAAAATGAGAGAAAATGTTGAGGCCACAAAACTTACGATTTAGGCACACACAAAAAAGAAAGAAGAAAGAATTAAATGTGTGTATTAAATGGTTGTGTGTGCCAAAAGAAAAATTATTTATGGTTGTGTTGTGACCACCCAAGTATTTATTGTAAAATGAGCTAAAAACTTTGAAAATTATTACTATTACCTTTTGGGGATGTGATTCACGGCAGTCAGAAGAAACACACATTCACACAGTCAATCGATTTTGATTTTGCATTTTACGCATGTTCACATACACTCTGTTTCCATTCATCTTATCCAACATAACCCCTCTACACTTATTTTGCCCCTAACTTAGTCTCATTTTTCCAATAAACAATTTGATAAACCGGAAACAATGTATATTTGATACAATTCTAGCCACAAGCTTTTGAAAACAAAGGTGCTGCAACATCAAAATTAAAACAAAATACACTTCCTTTTCGCACAAAACTTAATAATATAACAACATCACACTATAAAAAAATAGTTTCTCTTGCAAAAAAATATGATATGGCAAAATAGAACCTTTATTGGATGAATAGATCTGGTTTGGTTATTCCTCTTGAGTTCTTCCTTCTTACAAAGCAGGAAGAATCACCTAATTGCAAAGTATAGGAACGGTCTCGGACGACGGCGCGAGGTGTAATACAACGGCAATGGGATTTTCATGGATATGCTTGTCGTGGAGAATGGGTTTTTCCATGTGGTGAAAGAAAAGGGACTTTTTACGGGTAGAAAAGGGTTGCAAGTGCAAGATTAAGAAAATGTTGATCTAGACCGTTGAGGGAATCATAGGGCTGAAATTCGTTTGACTTGTGTGAATTTGTGTCTTTTCTGACTGCAGTGAATAGCATCCTACTTTTTGGGTGATGCTAACCTGTGTCATTAGAGCGCATGATAATGAACCCAAAAAGAACAACTTTGTTCTGAAAAACATAATATTTTAACTTTTAAAAAGTTGAATGCACAATTTTCGATACATACATTTCTATAATGAGTTCTTTAACATGTGTCATTGAGGGTACAAATTAACATTTATCTTGCTAAGTCATTTCATCCTTAACCCAATAGAATAAGAAAGACAAGAAAAATTAAAATAAAATTGAAAAAAAATCCTCAGAAGAATGTAATTCCACCACTTCAAACGCCAACAATATATATATGACGAAATGTATTACCATGTTGATCATCTATTTTTTTCTTGGTTTGATTCTTCACCAACTTAATTAAAAAAATTAAATAATATTTTTTAACAAAAAATTAAATATCAATTAAAATTATGGTTTATGTTATTTTATGGCTTTCACTTAATTCAGCTGTTAATTTTATCAAATACTTCAAATTCAATTTACCAACTTATCCACCTTTAATTGTCGCTGTAAACTCATTTGTTATTAGTTAGTTTATTCGTCGTCCGTTTTTTCAATAAACAAAACTTTAATTTTAAAAGGAAAAAATCTAGGTTCGTTTTCTTTGACGTATGATTCTTAATTAAACTACTCATTTTTTTAAAATATACAATTTTTTCAAATTTTGTTCTCGTTACAAAAAGCATATTTTTAGTTAACCATACCAAAAACATATGATAAATGCATCTAAATTTTATCAATTTAATATATTGGATTTTTGTAAAAAATAAAAATAAAAATTCGGACCACGTCTCAAAGGTGTTTGGCGAATCTCTGCAATATTCTTGTACAACCTCTGCTTGGATTAGACTTTGCTTAGTTGGTATTTGTAGTTTGACTCTATCTTCTCACTTGTGTCACACAAAATGTCACACTTAAGCCAACTATGCTTATTTTATCTAGTCATCACCATTTATTATCTATTGGACCTGCTTGTGTCATTCCAGATTTAGAAATAAAAGTAACCATATACCTCAACGAAGTAGATGAAGATTGATTTTATCGGGAAAAAAATGAAGCAGATAGGTGAGGCCGTGAGGATTGAAGATTCCAACAAAAGAATAAAATAAAGAACCTGAACAGACCCCAGGTAAGTCGCCACATCACACAAAGACGATTATTCCTCACGCGCGCCTATATAATGATGACTTTGCTTCACTCTCAAAGTAAGATTTACTTTTCCCACACTTTCTTACACACTCCTCTCATATATCATACTGACTTGATCGTCAGAGTGTTAACATGCCTACATACACCTTTCGTCCCACAGTGAGATTGCATCGCCACCGCACTTGAGCATTGTGCTGTTACCATTGCCACCATCCATCCTTACCAGACAAATTAGGTTCCATTGAGTAATGACAACGACGATACTAGTAAAATTGTCTGTGAATGAAAGAGTTTTCACTTGAGGGGAAACATATATAAAACCTTAACTGGACCTAAAACCTTAACTTGGACCTTGCGCAAAGTCAACCATGTGTTGTTGTGCGTACTCAACCACTTAATTATTACAATTTCTATCATCAATTATGTCTTAATCATATATAAGCATTTTTTTAGGGAATTATAAATAAGCATTACTTATTTAAAAGCATAAATATTTACTAAAAAAATTGATCCATATAACATGTTTAGGAGTTTTAGCATGTAGCACAACTAACAATAAACTTATTGAATTTTATTTCTCTCAAAAAAAAAAAAAACTTATTGAATTTTATCTTCGTTCATACACATTTTCTTTTATCAATTATTACACAAGTCTAGTCAAAATTAGTATATAGAATCCATGTGAATTTTGATAAATAAAACAAAGGTGTTTGAAAAATATGCGTTCAAAATGTGCACCAACTAGCATATATAATAGATGAAAGAACAGTGTACAACTACAAACAACATCCTAAATAACAAACTTAAAATTTTGTCCATGTTTCTCTCAAAACTGATATATGTGCATAGGTAAGCATTGAGAGTACATCGATCAGACTTGAAAATATCTTTGTCCACATTTTCACTCCACCATGGATTCTGATGAGATGGGTGGAACCCCAAGTCAAATTATGTTTTCGATGACTGTTTTAAGTGTTTTTGACTTATTTTAGCTGAGTTGATCGTAGATGATCTCATATTTACATTCAATATTTTACGTACGACGAATACACACATAATATACAAAATTATATACCAGAGGTAGGAATTAATCGATCCCTTTATCAAAGAACTTGTTCATTGATTCTCGTTGACTAAGAAAAACCACTTTGACACGGATATGATTTAGATTCTATGGTGAATCTTTCTCTATAATAGCAGTAACCTATATTTTGATGACAAAATCACACGTTCACATACTAAAATGCTTTCCGTACGGTTAAACAGTCAGTGGAAAAATCAGTATATATATTGATACTATAAAAAGGAAAAGGATTTTTTTTTCTTTCTGGCAAATCATATGCACATTTTATCATGCAAACTTCATCTCAATACGTGATATGCATATAGATTCTATAGCCGCTAGGAGATACGATATTCTGTGTTGGTCACTGGCAAGAATTGATTGATAAATAGAGGAAAAGTTGAAAACATCAAATCCTCCATATATGTATGATCCAAACCAAAACAGTTTGAGGGTTGCTCAAGGTACGTGGCAATCCAATTATATCCAAAATTGCACAAGTCATTTCTACCTAAAAAGACAAAAGTGGAACATGCAAATTATCTTAATTTATACTATACACTAATCATATGCTCCTCACATTCTCACCTTAATTATAGATTTGTTTCTGCCTCTTGGGTTTATATTGAGTTGACTTTTTGATAATTTTAAAAGTTCAATTTTACCAACATATGTCCCAATTTTAAAAGTAGTGGATAAATTAGTTAAATATTTCATAAAATTATATAGGGTTATCTGATGAATATAATTTAAATTAATAATTTAATTTCTTTAATTACTATTAAATATAAATTAATTTTAAATTATCATAAAGGTAAATTTATTCCAATTAGTACTTAGGGTATTCTTTTTAAAGGATAAGTTAATAGTTTAAAGTTTTGTCACATAAAAAGTTAATATTTTAGAATTTATATTGATTTTAAAGGATATAAATTAGCTGCGACATCTTGTTATATCTGTTAATCACTGTGAATTGTGTTAATTGCACAAGACTTTTGAAGGAAATCTTTTTTACGAATTACAAATATACATCAAAATGGAATATTATATTATATTTTAATAATACTTTCACTACTTTTGAATATAAGCACCGTCTAGTTAAACCCTTAAAGGGTTGGTTTGATGTTATAAACTGAAGATTTTGAATGTGTTCCTTTAAAGTCTTATGTTCGATTTCTCGTGATGCTAACAATTAATTTGTTGGATTAGTCTATAAGAAGTTTTGTTTTGACTTTAACTGAACCTCCTGCGAGTGATCAATGAAATTGGTTTCTTGAACTAATATGTGCTTAGACTAAATACTAAGTTTCTCTAAAAAAAAAACACCATGTATTTAAAAATAATACTTAATCTTATTCATATGAATTATATGAATAAAAATTATATATATATATATATATATATATATATATTCTTTTATTAACAAAAACCCCTCAAAAAATATATTCTTTTATTAAAAAGAGGAGTTTTAGGAAAATGAATTTTTAAATTAATCGAATGATATTTTTGGAATAATATCATTAAACATAATAAAACTTGTTTGAATTTTCCTATATTTAAAATTTGAAACTTGTTTAAAAATTTAAGTATGAAACTTTTTAAACTTTTACAATATTTATCTAGTTTTAAATTATAATATTTTGTTTGTAAGATTTAACTCAACTACAAATGTCGATATTGTTAGGTTTAACATCTTCACTGGGTTCAAACTCAAGACCTCACAATTGTATGTTAGAGTTTAAGATAATGGCCTATTTAGGCAAATATTGTATTTTTCTTAAAAGAATTTATCTTTTGTTTCTGAATTTTTTTCATTAATTTATTGCGATTTTCAATAAAATCACAATTTATATAAAGAAATTTACCACAGTTTCAGCCTCAAAGTAGTTTCTAAACCAGAAAAAAATAAAACCACCAAACAACCCAACTCTCATTGTTTTTTTATTTGGTACAAAAAGCTCTTAGTTTTAATTTTAACTTTAATGCAGCTTATGAGCTAAAAATAGTTGGCCAAATGATTTACGGTGCAAATCATTTAAATTTATACTATATATAAAGATAATGCATGAGTTTGGACGGTCTTTTTCTTATCTATTTTACCATTCATTTAAGGTATTCTATTTACTATTTTACATTTAACGATATTATTTTAAAATTTAATTAAAAAATTGAATCTCATTAAAATAGGACCATCCCACGGCAACAAGAACAATATTATATAAACTATATATAAAGGGATATGAATTTGTCTCCATGAGTTTAACTCATTTGATAAGGGATAATGCATAATATGTGCAGGGGCGGGGTTCGAATCCCGGATACTCCACTTATTCATCTTTAAGGTGAATTTCTCTTGCCACTAGACTACTTGACAAAAAAGGGATATGGATTTTGTGCTGACTATTTTATTATTCCAGCTATACCCTTAATTAAACCATAAATATGGTTTGTTAGATTTGTTACAATTTGAAAGTCACAAATATTTGAACTTGTAATTTTAATTAAAATCAAAATTTCATATAAAATACCATTTTGTAACAAAAAAAATATAAAATGCCGTTTATAATTTACACGTGTTAACGTAATAAAAGGAGTGGAAAAACGGATACTCTCTTTCCGCTAGTCATAATAATAAAAACTTTCTAGTCAATCCTTTAAAAATAACTTTCTTGTCAAAAAAATAATAATAACTTTTTTACTCGAATATTAGTAAATTAATAGTAAAATAATTTCAATCGTCAAATTATTTATTATTTTTCTTATTTCTTGTAAAAAAATCCGAAAGAATTCTTAATTTATAAAAGAAGAATCGTTTTCAATTAATAATTTTAATTTTATAGTTTACTTTATACGTCTTAACTTATCGGTATTCAAAACAACGGGCGCCTCACGTTTTGATAAGCGGTTTGTTTGACTAAATAATTATGATATTATGATTCCCTATAAGCGTAAAAGTGTAGTGTTTACTATATCCATCAAAGTTCAATTATATGGTTTTTTTCGTCCAATGATTCTCTTTAAGCGTAAAAGTGCAGTGGTTACTATATTCGTCAATGTTTGAACATATAGTTTTTTTGTTTCGAATTCAAACCTAGGACCTCAAACTTCTTTAGGTTTAGGTCAAACAACTAAGCATATACAAATGAAATGAGACAGATAGAGATTTGATGAGGAGAGTGTAGTAGGATTTGGTTATTGAATACAATGAGTACAGGGGTGGGGACTGAATCAAATCCTTAGATACCCGAAAAGGATCACGAAATATCTGTGACCAGCTGATAATCACTTTCTCTCTCTTTCTCTTTTACCAAGCTTTCTATAATTTATTTTTTTCTTTCTATAATTCTTCTTCACTCACCAACCACATCACCTTTGAATTCATTTCCATTTCCTTTTGCTCTTTTTGAGAGTATATATATAGGATAGGACAGGACATCCTTCATGTATCTCTTGTGACTTTCAAGTCTTTGTGTTCATTTATATGTGTCTGCGTTTTGTTTTTCTTTTTGTCCTCTTCTATTCTCTACATTTAATATTATAGTACCGTCCTCTATTTATTGCAACTACGTTACCACCTTCTTATAACTTCTTCATTGTCATTACTCATGGCTTCTGATTCTTCTTCTTCAAAGTGGGTGATGGAAAATGGTGACATTCCTCATGTTCTGGCTGTTGATGACAATATCATTGATCGCACACTTGTTGAGAAACTCCTTAAGAATTCCTCTTGCAAAGGTACGTACACTTATCTCTCACTCAACCATTTTCTAGTTATATTCTTTTTCACTTTTTCAAACTAACTAGTTTTACACTACACGTATCTCTTCTCTTGTTGTGAAAAGAAAGAAAGAAAGAAATATATATATATATATATATATATATATATATGCTCATTTACACACATGCTTTTGATGTTTTTTTTTGGTCAATATTTTGGTGATTCTGTTTTTTTTGAATGGGCTTTTTGTTGGATACACTACAGTTACAACTGCTGAAAATGGGCTGAAGGCATTGGAGTATTTGGGCTTGTCAAGTGGTGACCAGAACACTTTGGAGAATGGAGTATGTTTTCTCTTTGTGTGCATACATTTTACCAAAATGTTACTAACAAAACACACAAAAACCCAATGGCACTGAATTTGACATCAATTTTTGATGTTTAAAAATCATTTCTCATTTGCTAACAAGTGACTATTTGTGGTTTCTGTAGGGACCCAAAGTGAATTTAGTCATCACTGACTATTGCATGCCAGGGATGACAGGCTATGAGTTGCTTAAGAAAATTAAGGTACTTGCTGCAAAATCTTGTATATTAGTATTTTTTTCACAATACAGTATTGCTGCATTATGTATATGATATAGTAACATTAACCACCTAAAATTGGATATTATTTTCAGCAATCATCTGTAATGAAGGAGGTTCCTGTTGTGATCATGTCATCTGATAATATACCAACAAGGATCAACAAGTAATTATTTGTCTCAAGCACTAACAATGCCATCTTTTTTGTATCTTGTATATTTTTCTTTTGTTTAACCTACTCAATCATTGTTGTGCTGAAAACGCAGGTGTATGGAAGAAGGGGCTCAGATGTTCATATTGAAGCCTCTCAAACAATCTGATGTGAAACAACTGACAGGCCAGCTGATGAATTTGGGAAGGCTCCAAAAGAATTGAAGCAAGAAGAAAGCAATATAAGATATCACCCTTAGGCCTTAATAAGATATGCTTAGGAGTAGAAATGCATATCATTGTTTTGGGGATGTTATACTCTAGTTTAGGTCAAGTTCTTTTTCCTAGAGTGTAATTTAAGTCTTTCTCTCTTTTTTTTTTAAAGTTGTCCTGCTTGACCATGGTGGAAGTTACTTTTATATGTTACAATTAAGAATAAAAAATAAAAGGGTGTTACAATTAAGAAGTTAGTCTTTTTATAGTTAATGCAAACATTTTCCATTTCATTTATTCTCGAATCTTCATCACCAATTTTCTGTCTATGCCTTCATAATACATGAATAGTACAATTTTCCAATTCCAAAAGAGTGTTAGTTCTATGATGTGAAAGTGAAAGACGTGTTTGTGCCTTGCACAATTTTGTGTTAGACCATTGGATCAATAAATCACACCATTGTATTAAGTGAGATGTGATATAACTTATTGATCCAATGATGTAAAACAAACTATTGCATGATAAACACTATCTTATATGTGCATCATCGTAGACTTATAGGCTGCTTGGTTTGGCAGTGAAAGAAAGATCCATGTGTTCCAACACCATTTTTTTTGAGGTTTTAACAAGCTACAAATAGTAGCTTATCCTCAAACGCAATATTCCACCGCGAAACAAACATAGCATTAGTCTAAAAAGAGGTGATGGTTAACACAAACACTTTTTAGTTTCACATTTAGGATGACAATTGGACTCGGGCCGAATGGATACCCGTAAAAAATAATTGCAATGGGTGTAAAACCCCGCTTTCATGGGTTCGAGCTTAGGTCTGGGTAATTACCTGCAAATTTAAATGGGTACGAGCATGGGTAAATGTACTATACTGCTCAGCCCCGCAACCAACATGTACATATTTATATAATATGATAAATAATTTATTTATTTTTTGTGTATAATTAATTAATTTATTTAACTAATTAAGCCTAAACCTAAATCTAAAAACTACTTAATACAACAACCACTTTCTCTTATGGTGTACAATTTTTTTATGGATATCTTTGATGTTTTTTTATTTGGCTAAATACTACGATTTATACTATTTTATGAGTTGATTTGAAATTTTTTGGACCATAGTTTTATTTCAATTGTGATGTTTTTATTTTCTTTTCACATTTAAAGTGCGGGTAATGGATGTAGATATGACCACTTAGTTGCCCATATGGTATGGGAAAAGGACACTAAAGTTTGTTGCCCAAGATGGTACAAGTATTTTTTATAAATGCGGGTATGAGAAAGGGCACTGAAGTACCCTACCCATAAGGTACCCATTGCCATCCCCAACAATCACATTTCCTAATTTTGAAAACCGCGCATGAAATTTCGTTGCATTTTCCTCTATTGTCCATGGATAGAAGAAAAATTCCAATACCAAAAGAGATGGCTACATTAACAAATGTAGCCATGCTTTTTGCATGATACAACTCTATCTTGTTTGTGCATCATAGACTTATAAACTACTTGGTTTGGCGGTGAAAGAAGGATTCATGCGTTCCAATTCCAACACTAATTTGTTGTGGTTTTAACAAGCTACAAGCAGTAGTTTCTCTTCGCACACAATATTCCATTGCGAAACAAACATAGCATTCAAAAGAGGTGACAATCAATCAATGCAAACATTTTCGTTCCACTTTTCCCAAATCTGAAAACTAGACATGAAACTTCCTTGCCTTTGCCTCCGTTGTCCATAAATATAAAAAATTTCCAATACCAAAAGAGATGGCTACATTAACAAAACACAATATAGTGGTTCTAAGTAGGTAACCTGGTTAATAAGTTAAGGAATATCAAAAGAGTTATAAAGAGCTTCAAATTCAAACCCTAAAAATTAGCCTAATCACTATCTTACTAACATTTACATGTAAGTAGTTTTAATTTTAAAGAAGATCTAGAGTTTAAACCCTTACAAACATTTGTCTTTTCAAAAATAAAATAAAACACAATATTATAAAAAAGTCTTACAAAATTGCAAATTGTTTACACAATCATGTGAAGAATATGATCAAAAGAAATGTATAAGAATGCAATGATTATACTATAGTCTATTGATTTCCCTTAAGTCTTAAAATTTGTGCAAATCACCAATCGAAGTGTTTTCCGTGGTGGTGATGTCTATGATCATCCAAACAAAAACACTGCACAACAGGGTAACAAGTGACAAACACGAATCTTCCAATACCTTTACACATGCATGATGCTGCACGACAAGAACATGAACGGCATCTCATTAACTTGTTCTTTCTCTTCACCTTATTGCCACTCCTACGGTTCTGTTGCTCCATTTTATCAACAATATCAAGTCAACTGAATTAACAAAAAAATAAATTCATAAATTCAATATAAGTACTAGAATTAATTAGAATTGAGAGAAAAAAAAACTACTAAATCATTGAAACAAGTGGCTTTTGGAAAAAAGAAAGAGTTGACGATTATATTAAGAATTGAATATTTAAGCAAAGAATATTCGATTTTAGAGGCTTCTACTAAGGATTTAGCAAAGCATATTGGAACGTTTTTTGTGTTGTTGAACTAACTGCCTACTAATATCTTCCTACGTAATTGCGTCTTGGTTTCGTTAATAATTGATTTTGCATTTGAAGACTAGTTGATTCTTGTTGACTATGCCATTTAATTTGACTATGAGTATCAAAACTAGTACCAAGTACCAACTGATTTTTTATATGTTTGAATTTCAATTTTTTATTTGCAAAACCAATTTCAATCATGACCTTTCTTTTAAGGGAAATTTCTATCATGACCTTATTATTACCAATGTTGTTGGATTTTTTTTCTTTTAATAATAGAACTACATTATCTACATAAACCGGTGGAATTTACTCAAGGGGAATTATTACAGATGTGAATATCTAATAAAGAAAAATAAAATTTCAGTGTAGTTAAATTGAAAGAGATATAATGAGCTCAATGCGCAAGAAGGTTTGAGCATTTATTCACATAGCCGTTAACATGATATAACTCAAGATTCATATTTGAAGTCTGAAGAATATGATATAACCACATCGAATCATATTCACCGTTACTTTGGATTCATATTCAATTAAAATATGTTGCACATGTTAGGATTGAACAAGTTGAAGGTTAGGAAGAATCGCCCACAGTCCAGTTGAAAGAGTATTTGAAGAGATAATTTTACGTATAAAGATCAACACAAATTTCCCAGGTTGATCACGAATCAAACCACTACAAGCCGAGCTTCAATTGCTTGTAAAATACGATCCATCTAAATTGTGTTTGAATCATCTAGAAGGAGGATGAACCCAATTATGCTTCTGACGTGTATTATTGATTCCTTCAAATGTCTTTGGAAGTTGCAATTCAGTTACAATATCATGAACGTTATTGTTAATTGAATTCCATAGTTTATCTCCCATATTTAACCAATAAAAAAAAAGAGAATGTTTATTATTAACAACTAATCATCTAATGATAGTTAAATCAATTAACATGTTCCAAATCTAATCTTCTAGTGATTTACTCTGAACCTGCTTGCTTTACTCTGGCTCATTGATTCACTTTGTGGTATGTCAAAAACTATATTGATTATTGACGTTGAGGTTAAGGTGCATATAGCTTGCTTGTAATTTCCAAAGGCTATATAACTTACATGAGTCGAAAGAGTAGAGGGGTTAAAGTATGTACTTATGTTGCATATGCTTAGCAAGTTGGTCTATGATGTCTTGTTTGTAGCAAGTTGGTCTATGATGTCTTGTTTGTAGCAAGTTGGCCGAATTGATTTCGTTTATCGCAAGTTTTGTTAACCAATAAAAAAAAAAAAGGTTTGTGATGAGGTGGTTTAGCTGGTCAACGCTTTTCAATTTTTTAATATTTTTTGGTTACATCAAATCAAATACTACAAGTAAGCCCTTTTTTAATTGAATAAAAATATACAATTGATTTAAAAAATAAGTTTCCGAAGCCGGGAGTCGAACCCGGAAATTCAACAAAGAATTTACCATGAGAGCTACTTCGGAATTGGTTTCAATCTAATCGGCATAAACCAATATAAATGTAAAACAACAAGTATATTTTCAACTATTTTCTCTAAATAACAAAATGATCATAATCCTTAAAAAAAATATAATAATCATTGAAAACTCACACACGAATGGACAAAGTCTGACTTAAAAAAAATTTCGAAATTTTTATCAGTTGAGACACAACTTTTAGACAATATCGTTTTCACCTTATTAGTTATCATTACTTTATTTCTGTGTATTTTTGTGATATGTGTAATGTCATTCAAAAATATATATTTATATTATTATATAAAAATATATGAATATAAATTTTAAAAATACAACGCTATTCCTCTCTAAAAAAATAACACAACATTATTAAACTTTTGCACATTTTAGTAGGGGGTAATTACTGGTAACATAATGCAAACACGATATAAACATATCAACAAAGATAGCCTCTTAGACAAAAATATCAACAAAGGTATAAACTTTAGCATGGCTAATAATTTTTAGATCACAAATTTAGATGAAAAATTAAGGTCATATAACAATTGGATTAAATTCTTATTTTTTTGGTTTTTGAAAAATAATTCATAACTAAATTATATCCGAGTTAATAATTTTTTTTTGAAGAAATCAAAATGGAATATATTAACAAAGGCAATGAAATCTCATCAGTACAAGACGTACCTCCGAGATCACCCCTACCAGTCAAGAGTTATACAAATATCCGAGTTAATAATTAATTTATAAAAATTCTAATTGTTGAGTCAAAAAAAGGATAAATACTAATTTTTTTCCAAATATTAATTTGTTGTTTATTAAAATAAACTTAACTCTTCTTTCAAAAAAAAAAACTTAATTGTTTTGTTATTTTTCTTTTAGTTTCACCTAGTAAATTTTTTTACATATGAAATATATAAACATTTGCATTCTTTTTTGGAGTAATCATGTATCTTCTACGTAAAACTGCAGAGATTAATCTCTTGAACTGGGTAAAACCATAACTGATGATAAAACTCTCCCACAATATATTAACACTAAAGCATGGCTAGTGTTGGATTTGGTTCTAGGGGATTCAATTATGAAGATGTGATAAAATAATTATATGATTAATTTTTATATAAATTTCAGAGGATACTATAGACTTGCAAGTTTTATCATTTGAAATTTTATCATAATATTTACTCATTTAAAATGTTTGGATTGTTTATAATTTAGGATAAATTAAATAATTTAGTTTATAATTTTTATAATTCAACATTAAAATCTTTGGAAATTTTTTAATTATGTTAAAATGATATGATATTTTTTAATTGGTTAATTTATTTTTAGTAGAAAATAAAAACAGTGGTGCCGTGTAGCCAAAATGTATGAGCATGGTTACAAAGGTCTCCCTATGCAAATAAAGGCTCGTATATTTTTCGAAACTACGAGTATGTGTTGGAACAAGGGTGTTTCACAAGTCACCTATTGAATTTTGACAATAACAAGGTATTAAAAATAATCAATTGGATATGCTAAACAATTTGTTCAAGTGTGCAGGATCCATAATCAAAGTACTATTCTTAGAGATTATGATTGAACAAGTTCAAGAGCAAAGGA
>Ga0228710_1003113_pt1 | contig 26440 bp, 16 predicted proteins | sample MedpolnodulmetaG_FD_177995 | JGI IMG/M metagenome (GOLD analysis project Ga0228710, IMG submission 177995) | Root nodule microbial communities from Medicago polymorpha collected in Santa Monica, California, United States - pink nodules | ecosystem: Host-associated > Plants > Roots > Nodule... | reverse complement strand
CATCAACAACTTAGAGAATTCTTTCAATTGTTTTTATCTTAGAATTCCTAAGTGTCTAGAAAAACAGAGTCTGTTCTGTTTCGTACTATATTGTGAATACCTCTGATTGTATATCAAGTATTCAAAATCTTATTCAAAATCTTATTCAAAATCTTGAGCATAGAAGTCTCTTTCTTCTGTGATTGAGCATAGAAGTCTCTTGGAGGTGTCCTTGAGCAAAGATAAGTCTCTTTCTTGTGTGATTGAGCAACTTGTAATTTGAGATTACATTTTAGTGGAACTCTCCTTGGAAGTGCAAGGAGTACAGGACTACTTCCGGTTTGTGGAAGGAACCTGTATAATTGCTTGTGTTCTTTCTTCTTCTGTTCTTTACATTATCCGCTGCACATAGACTCTGAACTCACTCAGACTCTGAACTACTTCAGAATCTGAACCTGAGGACAGTTATCTAGAACGTAAAAGAAGAAGTTTCCAAAAACACAATTCAACCCCCCCTTGTTGTGGTTTTTCTCACCTTCAAGATGATCCTGTCTTAGAGAAGGAAAAAAAGGAACTGAAGAAAGCCCTGTTTGAGCACAAGGTGTTGGTTTCTGAACTTCAGAGAAAGATGCTGGATCAACAAGAGCAAGCAAGAATCAGAGAAGAAAATCTGATCAAGAATAACAATGAGTTCAAAGAAGAAATGAAGAAGTAAATTAGAGAAGACAAACAGCTTGATACAAGACTTGATGGAAATGGTGAAGAAACAAGTCAAGCCTTAGATTGCACACCAATTTTTTAAGCTTGTTTACTTTCTATTTTGTCCTTAGTTTGTGCTTCTGAATACTTCGTTACACGTTTTTGCTTTTGACTACATTAATTTCTTCTGAACGTGTTTTATCATTGTTATTTTCTCACTATGTTTTTCTCATCTCTTCTTTTTGTCTTTATTTTATCTTTTTGTTGATGACAAAAGGGGGAGTAGATGTATAGTATTTATTTATAGGCTCTGAGCCCTATTAATTTAATTTAAACAAGTTGAATTAATAAGACCTTCTTCTCATCTCTTAATCTAATAATGTAATGTGAGATTATTCTGAGAGTATCACGTTTTTAATGATGAATTTAATTAACATGGATAGAACTTAGGGGAAGCTAACAAACCTCACCTTAAAGTACTATTAGACTCAGGGGGAGCTTACAAACCTCATACCCTTAAAGTCAACTTGTTAATTAGATTAACAACAATTGAACATTTTAAATACTAGTGTTTGTCATCATCAAAAAGGGGGTGATTGTTGGAACAAAATGTGTTTAACATTACCCTTTTAGTTTTGATGATAACAAGGTATTAAAAGTGTCAATTGGATATGCTAATATTTGTTCAAGTATGCAGGATCATAGACAAAAATTTAGTGTCTCTTTGAAGCATAGGTTTTGGAAGAAGAAATGAGAGCAATGGAATCAACAAGAAGGAATCTTGAAACATTTGAAGAAAAGAGGTTCTGAAGACAAGCGGTTCTGAAGAAGCTGACGTCATCAGAAGCACCTCTTCAGAAGCTGGTCACCAGAAGTTGACGTCATCAGAACCATCTGAAGATCATCAGAAGCTGGAAGACTGAAGAACTTCAAAATGTTGTTCAAATCACACATGTCATTGCAGAAGATTAGGAGAATAAAACAACGACTATTTCAAATGGATTTGAAGGCATTCGATGCTTATTCAGTTGAGAGTGTTGAAAAAGGACTTTTGTACGAAGCCACTATCTCCACTACTCTGTTTTTGAATCTGCTAGTACAAGAACAATAGATGTGCCTGCAATGGTGCTCCTCCAGACTTGGAATGGATTTGAAATTGATCCTTCATAGGACAATAACCAAATCAGGCAACAGATCATTGGTGATTTGATCAAACTTCAAACGACTCTTTTTTGATGTGCTGGCAATCAACAATGTCTCTTTCACACCTCTATATAAAGGAGTGAAGACCTGTTGTTTATATATATACATAAAAGACTCATAAAACAATTTTACAAGTGCAAAAACTCTACTGAAATTGATTCACATCAAAAGTTCACTTAGAATTTCTTATCAAAGTTCATATCTTAGAAATTCTAGAGTCTTAAGAGCCTATATCTGATTTGCATTATGAACACCACTGATTGTATATCAAATGTTCAACCTCAAACAAATTTCTTTGTAATTCTGTTTGGATAGAAGTCTCTTGCAATTGTGCTTGAGCATAGGAAGTCTCTTGATTGTGTTCTTGACCATAGGAGATCTCTTGCAGTTGTGCTTGAGTAATTTGAAGTCTCTTGCTAGTTGTAGTAGTGAGCAGTTGTAATCAGATATTACATTTTAGTGAACTCTCCTTGGAAGTGCAAGGGGGACAAGACTACTTCTGGTTTGTGGAAGGAACATGTATAATTGCTTTGTGTCCTTCTTCTCTCTCTCTCTCTCTCTCTCTCTCTCTCTCTCTCTCTCTCTCTCTGTTTTTATCCGCTGCATTTAGATTCTGATTATCACATCAGAAGCTGAAATCTATCTGCTTCTGATCAGTGACTTCAGTAGGAGAAAACGAAGAAAAAGCAAACACAATTCACCCCCCTTCTTGTGTTTTTCTCACCTTCAGTAAACAATTAGAGGATACTATTGCTAAGGCTGAAAACATTGAGGGAGAGAGTATTAAGCTTCTAGGTGAGAAAACCATAAAAGAAAGTGAAAAACCGCTTGATAAAACCAAGGTTCCTTTCCCGCTAAGGCTTGCTAAGCTTAACTTGGAGGCACAATTTAATAAGTTTGTTGATATGTTTAAAAAGATTTGCATTAATATTCCCTTTGCGGAAGCTTTGTCTCAGATTCCTCTATATGCTAAATTTTTAAAAGAAAATTTTTCAAAGAAAAGGAAGATAGAGCATAATGAGACAATAGCTTTAACTAGGGAAAGTAGTGCCATCAGAGTTGACAAAGTACGATGTACGAAGTGTACAACCACGAACTCTACAACCACCATCTCTGCAACTTTGTCTCTGCATCAAGACAAGAATAACAGTAACATTGCTGTAGACATTGTTTATTTTCTAATGGAATGGATTTGAAATTAGTTCTTCATAGGACAATTATCAAATCAGGCAAAAGATCAATGGTGAAGAATCAAAGCTTCAAAGCAAAACAAGTTGATGTAACGGCTAAATTCTCAACGTCTCTCAAATCCTCTATATATAGGGATAAAGACTTGAAGAAAACATACACGCATATACAAGGCCAATACTCTCTGTGCAAAACGTCGTAAACAAAACATCAACAACTTAGAGAATTCTTTCAATTGTTCATATCTTATAATTCTTAAGTGTCTAGAAAAACAAAGTCTGTTCTGTTTCGTATTGTATTGTGAATACCTCTGATTGTATATCAAGTATTCAAAACCTTATTCAATTCTTTGTAATTGTTAAGATAAGTCTCCTTCAGTTGTGATTGAGCAAAGGAAGTCTCTTGGAGTTGTCCTTGAGCATAGAAGTCTCTTTCAGGTGTGATTGAGCATAGAAGTCTCTTGGAGTTGTCCTTGAGCATTGAGAAGTCTCTTTCTTGTGTGATTGAGCAACTTGTAATTTGACATTACATTTTAGTGGAACTCTCCTTGGAAGTGCAAGGGGGACATGACTACTTCCGGTTTGTGGAAGGAACCTATATAATTGCTTGTGTTCTTTCTTCCTCTGTTCTTTTCAAAAACACAATTCAACCCCCCCTTCTTGTGGTTTTTCTCACCTTCAGTTGGGAGCGAAACCACAGACAAAGCCATGTGCGATCTAGGAGCTAGTTTAGCTTGTTTCCTTTCTCCCTCTTTAAGAGGATGAGTATAGGTGAGTTGAAACCTTCTGAGATGACCTTGAAGTTAGCTGATCGTTCTACTATCCACCCGGTTGGATTTGTTAAGGACATCCCCATTAAGATAGAAGAGATATACATCCCGGCTGATTTTATGGTAGTTGACATTGCAGAGGACCCTGACGTCCCTATCTTTCTAGGAAGACCCTTCCTCGCTACTGCGGGAGCTATCATTGATGTTAAGAACGATAGGATTGTTTTTCAAGTGAGTCATGAAATGGTAGGATTTGAGTTGGGAAATGTTATGAAAGGTCCCGCTCTTTATTCTTGTTGCATGATTAAAGATCATAAAGTGAAAGAACGCCTTCTAGCGTCATGTGCACAATATGATCTATTTGATCCTTTTTAAGGACACTTTCTAATCGCCAAGCTAATGACTGTAAATGAGCGCTTCGTGGGAGGCAACCCACGGATTTAATCATTTTTGTTTCGTTTTTTTGTGTTGTTTTTATTTGTTTTGTAGGTTTTAGTCCGAATGAGATGCGAAAAAGGAGAAATTTTTTGACCCCCTTGACCAGAAAGACTGGCACGGCCCGTGCCTGTGATGGCATGGCCGTGCCAACCCATAACCACCAAAAACCAAAAAATGGCAGAGAGACAGGCACGGCCCATGCCTGTGGTGGCACGGTCGTGCCTCTGTGAACCTCCAAAAATACCAAAAACGCCAGAATTAAGTGCACGGCCCGTGCCTAGGGGTGGCATGGCCGTGCGCGACCTCAGGCCTCCCATAACCTAATTTTTTTTCTTTTTCTTCCCCATTCTCTCAACACAACTCTTTCTTCTCTCAAAATTCTCTCTAAAAACTCCATTAACCCCCAACCTTCAAACCTTCATAACCCCACCAAAACTCCACCAAACTCAACAATTTCTAACACAAATCATCTCCAAACAACATTCCCAACATAAATCAACCATCAAAACAAACATTCAGCCATCCAAACCTTAAATTCACCAAATTCGTAATCCATTAAACCCTAACCCAAAAACCATAGTTTCTTCACCAATCTCCATCATTAAACTCAAAAACCTTACTTAAACCTCAACCCCATCACTAAACCAATCTTTCCCACACAAAACCTTGCCAAACCCTAACCTTCACCCAAACCCACACCAAGTCAACTAAGGTCAAATGGCATCAAAGAGGAAAGACAAGGAAATTGAAGGCTCCGGAAGTGGTGCAATCAAAAAGCAATCAACAGTCCGCAACCATGGCATCCATTTTAAATATTACAAGCAAAGGAGTAGGTATAAATCTCTTATCTCTAAACCTATTTCTGCTTGTAGATACCCTGATGCTAATGCTATGAATAGACTAGAAATAGAAGAACATGTGATTAGGCTGTTGAATAACTTAAGGTTGGTCGAGATGTTGAAACCTATGAGGGGGTTTGAAAACTTCACCTATGAGTTCTTGAGCTCTCTTTCCTTTATTAAGGATAGGTCGAAGACGAATACCCCAACCATAACGTTTCATTCCGGCTCTTAAATGTTGATTATGAGATGTCATTGGAAATGCGAGGTATATCCATGACTCTTGGGATCAAACTTTATGACCGACCGACTACGACCCCGTTGCCTTTTGGAAGAGCATAACCGGTTTAAACCAATACAACTCCCTCTTTAATAAGGCTTGTAATATTCACAACCCTATGCTTAGGTACCTTCAAACGGTTATGGCTTGCACCATCTAGGGTAGGAAAGAGGTAGGAATGATGAGGATTGATGAACTGTTTATGTTGTGAGCTATGCATTATAACCACCCTGTTAACATTTGCTATTATTTTCTTGATTATCTTGTTTCAATTGCTAAAAGGAAACCGGATTATAAAGGCGATATAGTGGTAGGTGGATCATCACCTTCGTTGCTAGGAAGTTTGGAGTGAATGTGAGTGAAGGGATCAATAGGATTGAGGGGAATAATCATCTAAACTTAGATACTCTCACCTCTATGTTCTTCCTTAAACCTTTTGGCGTGTCTCACAAATACCAATATGAGTGGAAAGTCAATAATGCTAATTTTTTTATTATTCTACCTAATTTGGACATAACTAATCCGGAGGTGGTGGAGAATTTGTTTTATGTTGGCACTAACCCACAGGTACATGATGATGGTGATGATGGTGGTGCTGAAGAGGAGGAAGGTGCACACTTGCACCATGAGCAAGAAGCCGGTGGGAACTATGATGATGAACGGTGGATATGGATCCAAACTGAAGTTCAAAGAATAAGCATCAAGCAACAAAGGCAAGGTGTTGAGATCTTCGGGCTAAGGAATGATGTCCAAAGGGGCAATCGCATGACCGAAGAAAATAATCAAATGCTCTGGAACATGATGCCACACCTTCACCTCCAAGGTCCACCTTATGGACCTCAATAAATTGTGAGCTTTCCTCTTCCTTTACTCTTCTCCTCTCTCCACTTCTTCTTCTTCTTCTTCTTCTACTTCTTCTTCTTCTTCTTCTTTTTTCAAATCATCGAGGACAATGCTTCTCCCAAGTGTGGGGGGGAGCCAATAAAGTGTCTTGTCTTGTTTTTGTTAAGTGTCATAGTGTTTCCAAACTCCCTTAAATTTTAAGTTTTAGTTTTGTTTTATTGCGAAAGGTATGGAAAGCAGCTTGTTTTTATAGTAAATTATGACATAAATTTTTTTGTTGACTCTTCCCAAATGGTTGTTTCTTGTACATGAAAGTGATTCCTTGTGTTTTAAGTGTTCTTGCTATACCCACATCATGTTTTATTGTGAAAATTCTCCAATGAGAAAAGAACAAAGTTGCAGTCCTTGAGTAAGTGTATGAGTAGGTATTTTAAGGAGCACGTTATAACTCTAATGGTAAATTGACCCTTAAAAGTCTTCAAAGTAAAAGTAGTAAAAGTCTGTGTGGAGAATACAAAGATCAAATAAAGAGGGTCAGAAGCAAAATTATTTCTAGGGCAACATTGACTCTAAGGGGCAGGAGCTGCACTACCTGACTTCCTACGTGAAGATGTTGTCTCTAAAACTAACTAGCTTCCGTAATTCCTTCTAAAAGGGGATAAAACTAATACATACATAGGGGGCATCATTGACTCTAGGGAGGCATGAGTTGCCCTACCTAACTTCCTACATGAAGATGGTGTTTCTTAAACTTGAATTTCTGCAAACTCTACAATTTATTGCAATGTACACTTGAAATACACTTGAAATGTCATATGTTAATCTTATTTATGCTGCCAATGTTTATTCCTTTTGCTTGATGACAAGCAAAGATTCAAGTATAAGGGAGTTTGATGAGTCAATAATGAGTCAGTTATTAGTGTTTTTTATATAATATTTAAGTTTATTTTATTTAGATTCAATATGTTTTTATTTCATTTTAGAGCTATTTTACTTCAATTGCAAGTTATTTTATTTTAGGAACAAATATTCAAAAGATTGAGTCTTGGAGCAAAAGAAAGGAGAATTGGAGCTGATTCATGCCAAAAATATGAAGATCTTACACAATAATATCTTGTGCAAAGAATTGGAAGATCTTGTGCCAAAATATAGCATAGGCGCGCCCCATATCGCCCTTTTGCTGCTTTTGCTTCTTCGACAAGCTACCTATTTTAGTATTTCTAACCTAGAGCCCATGTTTTCTTGTGCACTTTAGTGATTTAAATCTTGGGGCTCAAGTTAATGTTAGACTATAAATAGAGCAGCCATCTAGTTTGTAAATCATCTTTTGTTCTTGGAATTCAATAGTGACAATTGTTTTCTTTAATAAAAGTTCTTCTTTTATTTTCTTGTTATTTTATTTATGTTCTTCTTCTTCTCTTCTATGTCTACGCTGAACATGAGTGAGTAGACTCTTCTTGTCTTGGGGTTGTTGGATGAGTCTAATGACCTAATCCTAATCAAACTAAGCCTCGAACCCTAATTTTATATAAATCTACTTTCTAATCTAATTTCACCGTTTTTATAATGAATTAACAAGTATCAAACTTATAAAGTGACAGGGGAGGGTTAGTACTTGTTAACTCATCATCACAAATATCAAAGTGAAGCATCGAAAGAAGAAGTTTTGATATTGGAACAAGTGAAATTAGACAAGGATTGCGAAACATGAGAATAGTCTAGCAAACCTTGAGACAAATAAAGTTTCGTTCATCAAGGAATCTAATAGCAATCAACCATGAGAATAGGTGTGGTTGCTAGAGGAACACACTCAATGATTTCGAGAGAAACTTTGATACGCTTAAGAGAAACTTGTCTTTAGAAAGTAGGTCCAATATAAAGTTTAGGTTTAGGGTTTGGTTTGTGAAGGGTTTTTCACCAAGATGAACCAATAATCCCAAGGCGATTTTTATTATTCTTTTTAAACCGTTAGAAATCTAATCTTTACAACTGAACTTTCTTCTAATCATCAACAAAAGTTAATTGAATTGAACAACTCCCTATTGGAACGATACTCTCTTTTTACTACTTCGGTGGAACCGTGCACTTGCGGTTTTACTCATCATCCCATAACTAATAAAACCCATGTTTCGGTCTCTCAATTATACGTCTGTTAGATAAATTGGTCCCTTCCGTTAGTTTTTTAATGTTTAATATTTTTTATTTAATTTTAACCATTCGATTGCATGTCCATTGTATTTTATAGTGAACCATCTGCATCTAAAATTTTTTCACTTTTCAATCTTCCCTCTTCTTCTTCCTCACGAACAAAAAAAATTCCCTCTTCTTCACCTATCAAACCAATCAAACAGCTTTTAATTTTAATCCACAATTTTAATTTTCTCTCATTCATTCATTCTCCAACTTTTCCTCCCTCCCTCTCATTTTCCAAGCAATCAAACAAAAACTTTCAAATCCCTTTCCCTTGTTTTTTCGCTTCTGGGTTTTTCTTTCCATTTTTATCCTTATGGGTTTTCCAACTTAAATCTCTTCCTCCACGTTCTCCCGCCGGCAGCGAAAACGTCATAACCAAGAAGCTTACCACACACCACCGGAGAAAACCTCAATTCACAAATTGTTTCTCTCTATGTCGCTAACACCGTTTTCTTCGATTTCTTCTTTGTCGTCGCGTATTTTCTCCTCCACCGTTGGCGTGAGAAGATCCGTACTGAAACTCCTATTCATGTCGTCGCAGTCTCCAAAACCGCCGCCATCGATTCTCTTATAGCCTCCACCGTTTACCTTCTAGGTTACTTCTCACGCTAAAGAAGAATCACGAAAACTAGGACCATGTCTAGCAGCACTTGTCGACACCGACGTAAAGCCACCACCAGCAATGGTAACTCCACTTGTAGATCCGGTGAAGATTTATGAAGTTGCAGCGGTGAATCTCTCACCGGAAGACGAGGAATTTGCAAAATCAATAGTCACCGGTTCAATTCCGTCGTATTCCTTAGAATCTAGACTAGCAGACTGTCGTAAAGCCGCGGCGATACGTCGTTCAACGGTGCAAATGATAATTGGAAAATCTCTAGAAGGTTTACCGTTGAAAGGTTTCGATTACGATTCAATATTGAGACAGTGTTGTGAGATGCTGATAGGGTTTGTTCAAATTCCGGTCAGTTTTTTCATTTTGATTTTTTTTTTAATTGGTGTTGTGGATGGTGATAAGGATGATGAAATTGTGATGTTGGATTCAGTTAGAAGAGAAGAGAAGCTTGTGATGTTGGATTTGACTGAAGGGATTCGAATGGAAAGGATGAAGAGGAGAAGGTATTCGAATGGGAGAGAAGAGATTCAAATGAAAAGTTGCGTAATGAATTTTTAGATGATTGTGAATTTCAGTTTTTTTTTCTTTTTTTCTGGGTATGTTGATGAAGATGAATGAAGAACTTGATGAATGAATTTGATAAAGAAGAGGAATGAAGAAGATGAAGAAAGGAGAAAATAATTAGTTGTTGATGGTTCATCGTATGATACAATAGACATCTGTGATCCAACGGTTCATGTTTTCAAAAATAGATCAAATGGTTAAAATTAAAAAAATTAATAAGGTTTATGGTAGACCACTTACAATGTTGGTCTATCTTAGTTATTTGGGGTTTAAATTAACGGAACAGGACCAATTTGACCGAAAGACGTATAATTGAAGGACCGAAACGTGGGTTTTATTAGTTATGAGACCAAAATGAAAATTGGAAATTAATTAGGGGACCAAATGACCTATTAAGCCAAAAATAAATTAAAGAATTTAAAGAAGATAAAGTAATAGTAAATAAATAAGGATATAATAAGAAAAGTAACATTAATGTTTCATTGATATTGTAAAACAACATATAATTTAGGATAATTTTTTTCCAAAGCGACATAGTATATTTTGGGACGAATACATATGTCTCTAAGTACTCCCCCCGTTTTTAATTATAAGCACATTTTGACTTTTAGGTTCATTCAATTAATAATGTATATGGTCTATATTATATACCACATACATCATTAATTCAATGAACGTAAAAGTCAAAATTTGCTTATAATTAAAAACGGAAGGAGTATAAGACTATTTTGAGAAAATACAAAAATTAAGAAAGTTAGTTGTTGTATTAATTTTGTTGAGAGTTATTAGTAGGGTCTAGCTAACAAGTGTCATTAGGGCACTTGTTAAAGATTTAAAATTGAAAATAATTTATAAGTTTTATGTAAAGAAAAGTTACTACTTTTAAACATTCTGTTAAATGCATCATTTCTATAACAAAATTTCCTCTTTAGACTTCTTAACAAGTTCCCTTTGTTAGCATTTCTCTTACGAGTATTATTGTCCTATAAGGTTATCCTTTTGGACATAAATATGTAACATAAATAATGCATTTGTTAACATTTTACTCTAATATATTTAAGAATCAACTTAGTAGTTCTTTTACGTGTCTTTTTAGAGCATTTGTTAACATTTTACTCTAATACATTCACATTTTCTCCTCGTATACAATTTTTTTTTGAAAGAGTCCTCATATACTATATATAAAAATGAGATTAGTGCCAACAACAATCTCTTTAACACTTACTATTTTTTTTGGATGAAATCAATGTACATTTCACCACTTTGCCTGAATTCTATTTTTAAATTGTTGATCCATAATGATCTAAACCAATAAAAGAATGAATATTAAAGAAATTGTTTTTTTTTAAGGAAAATTAAAGAAATTGTTCAAAAGTAATTGTTATTGACATTCCTCTAAAAAATAATATTTAAACACTCTTAATTTTTAATACATATTGAGTACTTCATTTTCTCTTCAACTATTTTATAAGTGTATATGATCAACCTCATTTTCTCTTCAACTATGTTAGAAAGAAAGAAAGAAACTTCGAATATACTATTAGAACTTGGGAAAAAAATATGTATAATATGTGTCCAAATAACATTTTTCAATTTTGTTAATAAAAAAAAACATTTTTCAACTATATATAACCAACCATCTTTTCATTTTCCCTAGACCTAGGCTATATGTATTCTCTCAAGAAGTTACTACAATTTTCCTTTGTAAATTCTCTCTCCGTCTCTCTCTGACTCTCTCTCAGCTCATGCTTCATCAGCAAACTCTGAAACACATCAGAACTGCAGTGCAAGCTAACCTTAACAGAAACGAAAGTACACCCTCTCCTAGTCCAGTCACAACTTAACTAGTTCAGTTAATTAACGGTTTTTATCTTCTTCCTTTTTCTTCCATCTTTACCCTCCCATTTCAACAACTCCACCGCCATTACCAAAAAACTTTCATCAAAATGATAACCTGGCACGATCTATACACAGTTTTAACCGCTGTAGTTCCACTTTACGTGGCCATGATTTTAGCCTATGGCTCCGTACGGTGGTGGAAAATATTCTCACCGGACCAATGCTCCGGCATAAACCGTTTCGTCGCGATTTTCGCCGTTCCTCTTCTATCCTTTCATTTCATCTCCACAAATAACCCTTATGCCATGAACTATAGGTTCATCGCAGCTGATACACTTCAAAAAATCATCATGCTCTTTGCACTTACAATTTGGACTAATTTCACAGCTAATGGCAGCTTAGAGTGGATGATCACAATCTTCTCTCTTTCAACATTACCAAACACTTTGGTTATGGGAATTCCACTTCTCATAGCTATGTATGGTGACTATTCCGGTACTCTTATGGTTCAAGTTGTGGTTCTTCAGTGTATCATTTGGTACACTTTGTTATTGTTTCTCTTTGAGTACCGTGGTGCTAAGCTTCTAATTATGGAACAGTTTCCTGAAACTGCTGCTTCTATTGTTTCCTTTAAGGTTGATTCTGATGTTGTTTCTCTTGATGGGAGAGATTTTCTTGAGACAGATGCTGAGGTTGGTGATGATGGTAAGCTTCATGTACATGTTAGAAAATCAAACGCTTCCCGGAGATCTTTTATGATGACTCCCCGGCCGTCGAATCTCACCGGAGCAGAGATTTACAGTTTGAGTTCTTCCCGGAATCCGACGCCACGAGGGTCTAATTTTAATCATACGGATTTCTACTCTATGATGGGCTATGCTCCGAGACATTCTAATTTTGGTGCTAATGATGTGTATTCCGTTCAGTCGAATTCACGTGGGCCGACTCCAAGACCGTCTAACTTCGAAGAGAACCCTGCACCGGCTGCAACATCGGCGCAGGCTGTGAACTCTCCGAAATTTGGATTTTATCCGGCACAAAATGTGCCGGCAGCTTACCCTGCTCCAAACCCGGAATTCTCTTCCGGGTTGAGCAAGAGTGTAAGTAAAAACTCTCAGCAACAGTTATCACAGCAACAAAGTCAGCAAACAGTTCAGGCACAACCACAAACAATTACTAACAATGGTGTTGCTACCGCTGCTGCTAAAACTAGCCATGATGCTAAAGAGCTTCACATGTTTGTGTGGAGCTCTAGTGCCTCACCGGTTTCCGAAGCCAGCGGGCTTCAAGTCTTCGGCAGTGGTGCTGCTGATTACGGAGCGTCTGATCAATCTGGACGATCCGAACAAGGTGCTAAAGAGATTAGAATGTTGGTTTCTGATGACCATCCACCAAATGGTGTTACTGTTACCAACAAAGGTATGCAGATTTTTTCTATTATTCAAGAAATTAACGAGATTATGTAATGTGAAATTGATTTTGATTTATTGATTCTGTTTTGAAAATGAAGCTATGCCAGAAACAGAGCTTGGTGGAGAAGAGTTGAAATTTCCAGTAAAAGAAGAAGAATTGCTGGTAGAAGATGAGGTAGAGAAAGGGGAACCAGCTGCCCTGAACAAGCTAGGAGGATCCAGCTCAACGGCGGAGCTACACCCAACAGCCACCGTGAAACACATGCCTCCGGCGAGTGTTATGACCCGTCTCATACTAATCATGGTTTGGCGGAAGCTTATCCGTAACCCAAACACGTACTCCAGCCTCATTGGTCTAATTTGGTCTCTTGTGGCATTTAGGTAAATTAAAGTCAAAATCATAATTAATTGGCCGCAAAATCGATTAATTTAAGTTGCTTTTTGACTTCTAGTAGTAACTGTTTACTACTACTAGTCATTAGAGTTTTTATATAAGTTTGGTTTGATGATTATTAATTTTGATTGTAGGTGGCATGTGCATATGCCTAAAATAATAGAGAAATCAATCTCCATACTGTCTGATGCTGGTCTTGGAATGGCTATGTTCAGTTTAGGTGAGTAGTCACATTTTTCTCCAAATTCCTCCTTCTACAATAATTTCATTCTTTCCTTTCTTTGCAATTACTTTCCTTTCTTTGCAATTACTTTCCTCTTTTACATTAAACAACATTATTGCTTCCACTCCCATTTCCATTATAATATAAAGTAATTTAATTATTGTACATAGAATAATTATCTCAATCATGTTAGTAGTAATTTTCTTTTGTTGTACCATGAAAAATTTAATAATTATTTTGAAAAAAGAACAATCACAAAACAATGAAGGGGGGGTACAATGGCAGTGGAATGAATGTGATGGTAACATGGTATGATGAGTCTATCTATGGCAATGGGAATTATGAGATTTGAGGAAAAGAAAGGAAGTAATTAAGAACCGTCCATTATTTTGGAGTTTGTTACTACAATGTAACATAACCAAGTGACCATGTTTGCTGAACAATAACGTGGGGATTGCATAGTGATAGTGCAATGTCCCCGACATGTGGGGTTTGATATTTTAGCGGTCCACGATTATGGTAGGGACATGTACTATTTTGCAACCAAAATTTGGCAAATGTCGAATTTCACTAATCAGGAAAAACTTCAAAACGGAAAAGCATTTTCACATGATGATAACGTCAATGTAAATTGTGGATGATTTTTTTGATATTTTTTTTTATCTTGTACCCTTTTGGATAAAAATGGAGGATTTAACTGTTTTGTTTGCATATGCACAGGTTTGTTTATGGCTCTACAACCTAAGATGATTGCATGTGGGAACTCAGTTGCTTCATTTGCAATGGCTGTTCGATTTCTTACAGGTCCTGCAGTCATGGCTGCTGCTTCCATTGCTGTTGGCCTGCGTGGTAACCTTTTACGTGTAGCTATTGTTCAGGTATATAATTAACCTTGATTTCCACTCAGTAGTAGTAGTAGTACACATGAATCCGCATTCCCATAAGTCGCTTACTACATGTATTTACACGGTCACAAGATCTGCGACGGCTCAAAAAATAAGCAGAATTTTGCTTAAACTAAAATAGTCGAGCTTGAGATATCCGTTGTGGATCCACTGACCCCATGAATACGTGCAGTCAGTGACTGCAGCAAATCTGGGTTCAATACACATAATATTTGGGAACACTATAGTACTCTACATTCTACAATGATAATTTCCATAAATTTTGTAATGATTATTATGTGATAAATTATAATTAGATATGATCATATTAATTAAACATGAATTGTAAAAGTTTTAGATTGTTAGCTTATGAAAATGTAATTTGCTAAAAATAGGCTGCACTACCTCAAGGGATTGTTCCATTTGTGTTTGCCAAGGAGTACAATGTCCATCCAGCCATTCTTAGCACAGGGTAATTGCAATTAATTAAACTTCATTTTATTGTTTGTTTCTAACTACTCTTTCTATTAAGAAAGACATTGACCCTTTTTTTCTTAAATGGAAAAATTTAATTTCAGGGTTATATTTGGAATGTTGATAGCTCTACCAATTACTCTAGTCTACTACATATTACTTGGTTTGTAAGACATCTAAACAGTTGTAACCAACTTACAAAGACATAATCAATGGCTCTCCCTTTTGAAACTTTTATACTTTGGGAGCATGCAAGAATTCTTGGTGACCACAGTGTCACATTGTGGATTGTGCTATTAGCAAGGATGATGATTTTTCTGGATAGAGAGAACAAAAATCACCAGCTAGTATCCTTAAAAAAACAGTGAAGATCCTTCCAAGTTTCCCAAAATTTGGGAACTTCATTAAATTTGACCTATTGATTTGGCTCAAATTCTTGCCATGCACACTAACACAATTTTCAAGAGCTGAGAAAAAGGAACTACTAGTTCGGCATATGAGAGACACAACAGAGGAAAACAGGGGAAATCAAACGTGAGCAGAGTCAATGAAATCTAGAAAATCAATCTCTTCTTTAGTATTATTAGTTAGCCCTAGTATATAGTATTAGTATTTTTGTATTTAGTGAGAAAACAAAGAACTTGTATATTTATCATTTTAATCTTGTGAGCAACGTGTCAATTTTTAGAGAGAATTTTTTAATGCTCCTTTTAATGCAACCCATGGTCACCACGGATTTTATGTGCTAGTTTTATATATTAGAAATTAAAAAATATCGGTTTAGGTGAATCTATCTTAGTTGATAGAGACACTGTATATTATATATAAGATCTGACTTTGAAGTCTGGACACCACATGTTTACTTTAAAATGTTGAATTTCTAGACAAAAATGTTACCTAACCTAAAAAAATAGTAAATGCGTGTTTGTCTATGTTTTACCAAATGTGTAATAGGGAAATGAAATTGGAATATTTAAAGCAAGACTCTTTTCTCAAAATAATTTTAACTTTTTTGTTACTTTATTCTTTAGTTTCATTATTATACCACTATTGCTTCTTTTGTCTTTGATCATCCGCGGATCCCGCAATTATTTACGTTTGTCGTCTTTCTTTAGTTATAGTTACGTGACTGAATTAGTATTTTACAATTTTTCATTTGAAAGTAAAAAAGGCAACCAAAAAAAGTCATAAATATTACTTTTCCGGCATTAGGATAAATTGATTCTTGGATAAAGTTGAACTGGGACCACGAGAGTATGAGACTAAGTTTTATAGTCTTTCTATTGAGTAAGAAATTATGTACTATTCCTTTGAAATTTAGTGGTTGATTGAATGCAAAAAACTTGCTAGCTTTTCGGCTATTGATGTGTCCACAACACTAACTAGCTAGCAAGAAAGTATAATTCATAGTCAAAAGCACTTTTGTGAAGAGTTAACCTAGGGTGGTAGTTGAGTTGGGTCATTCAGTACTCCACTTTTTTACTAGGAAAACAATGGGACTTCAATCTCACATATCCCATTCAATCAACTCAAAAGGGTTATTCAATTATGTTCATATCGAAACAGTTATGAAAGGAAAACAGCAAAAAAGAGAAACAAATCATTATCTCCAACGTTGGATTGAAATGGTACATAAAAAAGAGAGTAGGCATCCACTATGTTTAAAGAGGAAAACTTTGAGCCTTACCTTGCTTGCTTGCGATGAATAGATCAAGTAAATGACAATCGGTACTATTAATACTTTCTTTATTACTAGGTATTCAATAGGGATTAGACCCTCTCAAGTTTTGCTCCACTTATCTCATATGTTATCAATCTCACCATTCATTAGAAAAGTGTTTGAAGATTTTAAAATGAAAACAAAAGTAAAAAAAGCATTGTGAGGTTGATAACACAGAAGAGACATCAGAGATTTTAGCTTGACGGAATCCCAAGTTAGTCCTTTAAATTTCAAAAGTTTCAAATAAGTCATTTTAGTTGATAAACTATTTCACCGTTACCTCTGTTGTTAGTATCCGTTTAACTGATGCTGATGTAACCGTTGAATTGTTGACTTGGATCAAAATGCTACATTTTAAAAGCTCTAGGGTGTCAAAACGCTATGTTTAATGGTCACAAATGATCCTTTCTAGTGCTAGAAATGCAGCTATTTACAACAACAAATGCATTTCTAGCACTATTAAACGACATTTATAATGCTAGAATGATATTGGTGACCATTAAACGTAACGTTTTGACACCCTAAAGCTTTTAAAATGCAGCGTTTTGATCCAAGTCAACAACTTAACGGCTACATCAGCATCAATTAATTATTAACTGACAGCAGGGGTAACAGTGAAATAGTTTATCAACTAAAAGGACCTATTCGAAACTTTTGAAACTTGAATGACTAATTTGGGAACTCTGTCAAACTAAAAGGATCTATTTGAAACTTTTGAAACTTAAAAAACTAACTTGGAAATTATGTCAAACTAAAAGGACCAAACATGGTATTTTAGCCGAGATTTTATTATGAGGTTTAAAGAAGTTGTCTCATCATCCCCGTGAGCTTAGCTCAGTTGGTAGGGATATTGCATATTATATGTAGGGGCGGGGTTCGAACCCCGGACACTCCACTTCTCCACAATTTAATTGTGTGAGCTCTATCTACTAAACTACTTGTAAAAAAAAAATAAAATGGTATCATCTTGATACAAACCGTTCTTCACACAAATGAGAAATATATCAACCTAGGAATTGATTATTGACATTGGCCTTTCACAAAAAGTTAATTGACGACTTTTTTAGAAAAATTTGTGCAACATAAAAATTATATTGTTTATTTAATGTTGTATGTTAAAGAGTCGCCTATATGAGATGACCTGATAATGAGTTTATAAAAGGGGACAATCCTCACTTCACAAGTCTGTTTCGTACGGATGAGTTAAACCTCAATTTAAGATGATATCAGATTTCTGTTATTGGGTCATCCACTAATTATGTCCACGAACCAAGTCCAATGATCTTGGTCATGAGGGAGTGTGTTAAAGAGTCCTGCAACGGACAAAAGATGGTCTGAACATGTGTTTATAAGTAGAGACAATCTTCACCTCACAAGCCAGTTTTGTAGGATTATGTTAAACCCAACCACAATTTCTAATATGGTATGAGAGCTTCCTCCAAAATTCATTGGGCCACCTGTTATAAGGTTTCCGTTATCGGATCACACACCATTTATGTCCACGAACCAAGTATAATAATGTCGGTCGTGAGATGGTGTATTAAAGAGTCCTACTTTGAACAAAATATGACATAAATATATATTTATAAGTGAGGCAACTATAACGATTGAAGCTAATTTTCGTGCAATGAATATTATCAATAATCAAATGACAAATGTATGGTAAAAAGATGAATGATTCTTTGACTACATGTGTAGAGATAAATATCTGTAATAGTTTGAAAAAATATTAATCACACACAAATTTTAAAATATAAAAACACATGAAATAATTATAAGAAAAAAATATTATTTTTAATCAACTGTTGCTGATTCAATATGATTTGTGGAGGGTTTTGATGTCTAGTAGTGATTTCAAAGCAAATGACCCTGAGAGGAAATAAAATTCATTCAAAGCAATAAAATGAAAAATTTAAATGGAAACACATCTTAACATCATGAACACCACTTTCACATGCATATTTTTTATTTTTTCTCTTTAGACCTTTTTATGTGGCGCACTTTTATTGGTCAATGTTATATAACATTGATATCTCAATGGTACATTGATCTTGAGATGACCCTAACAAATGGGTACCTTCTCAATGTTTATTAACTAATTATTTATTTTTTTAGGGAAGTTTCTTAACTAATTTTAAACAATAATTCTAACATTGACCCAAGCAATAAAACGAACAAATTTAAATGGAAACGCATCTTAACATCAGTTTTTAAACTAATTTTAAACAATGATTCTACATTGACCCAATTGACCCAATTATATTTGTCATAATTTGGAATCTCAAACTTGAGCAACCTCAACCTTTGTGTTCCAAATTTTGTTTTTGAATAAATCGAAATTAGTATCATATATATTTTTTTATGAAATAAATTGTCTAAATAAAGTTAAGAACATATTTAATAAGCATAAAAACTAACAATAAATTTTAAATTGTATGTAAACAATTTTTAGTCTTCATTTTTTTCATTTTGCAAATACTTCATTTAATTTTTTTATATGTTAATAAGTATTAAAATATATTTGTTCTGTGTTTTTTTAATATCTACCAATGAATGAATTTTGAATCGGCAATTTTGATATCACAATTTTGAATCATTGTTACTCATATGCAATTTATAGGTGTTACGTTGCTTTTGAGTATCATTTTAGATTTAATTACACATTTGGTCCCTTAATTAATTTTTAGGTTTCGTTTTGGTCCCTTAATTAATAAAAGTTTCATTTTGGTCCCTTAAATGTGTTTCCGTTAGTCAATTTAGTCCCTCCTCGTTAGCCCACAAAGTAACATATATGGAGCTTGCAGCGGGTGGAAACGAAGTCTCTAGATTAATTAATGAAGAATTTCCTAAAAAGAAACCGTTGGATCATGCAAGTGTGTAGTATTTTAAAGTGAACCATCAACACTTAATCTTTTTACCTTTTCTTCTTCTTCTTCTTCCTCCTCCTCTCTTCTTCATCATCTTCATAGACATTCATCAAAACATACCCAAAAACCAGAAGAAAAAAAACTGAAATTCAACCTTATTAAAACATAAACTCACAATCAAATTTTCATTAAAACCCTTGAATGGATCTCTCCAAAAGAAACTCGGATTGAGCTATCTCAAAACAGAAGATGGGAATTGAAATAGATGGCTCAAATTATATGATGATTGAAGTGTATCTATGTTGTCTGCAAGGCAGAGAAAAGTGTATCTATGTTTCTTTTTAAAATTAATGAGGAGGGACTAAATTGATTAACGGAAACACATTTAAGGGACCAAAACAAAACTTTTATTAATTAAGGGACCAAAACAAAACCTGAAAATTAATTAAGGAACCAAATGTGTAATTAAGCCATCATTTTATATGTCTTGATTTACACAGTTATGGTTAATGCAAAACCTTGACGCTTATGATTATTGTTAATACATAACTGACGTTGGTAAAACACACATCAATAAATGCTATTATATACAAGTCTTAAGGAGTAATTAAATTATATAAATATTTGTATGTTTTGAACTAAAAAATCCTTATTTATAATTAAATTTACATGCAATAAGACAAAGGTCACATTTACATGTAATAAAACAAAGGTCACAACTCATTTAATAGTTTTATGATGTGTTTTTCAACAAGGATAAACTTAGAAAAAAAATATTAAATATACTAAAACATCAATTATTTTAAAATATAGTTGAAGTCCTAAAACATGGAAAGAAAAAAAAAACGGAGGGAGTAATGCACATCAAAACTTGGTAATACATGCAACAGTAAATGCTACTGTCGAATTCACATAAAAACTTGGTAATAAAACTACAATAAATGTATTGACCTTGACAATAACTTGGTAATAAAAACATCAATAAATGTATTGACCTTGGTAATACAGACATCATTTATCAATGCATAGTTATCCAACTTTGGTTCATGCATATTTTTAAGGAGGACAATAAATTTAGGCGAATGACTTGGAAGATATATCCATATGTTTTCATGTGAAATGAATGCTTTGAATGGATTGGCCTATATGGATTCTTACAGTTTTCTTAATGCATGTATGGTTATAATAAAACTTACTCAACATATCAAATGTAAACTAATTTTTGATAAAGTTAAATGCATGGTAGAAGACACTTTCTCTTAGAAGATAATTTGTGCAGCTGAAATGAGCCATGCATTGTATATTCTTACCATACCCTTAGTTAGTTTCATACAGACACATATTCCACATGCAATATCATTCATAGCTTAGAAAAGAATTAGGATTGTGGCCTTTGACATATGAGATTTGGACATTCATCATTTGATAAATCAGTTGGAATCAATAAACTTTTTACTTCTGTTAAAATTGTCAGATTTGATTTGCCTTGTCATACTTGTTTGTATGCATAACATAAAAGCTTTCCTTTTGATACTTGTTTCTAGTAATAATTTTGATGGCGCGTATGGATATATGGGGGCCATTTGTCAGTTCTATCCATGTTTGGTCATAAATATTTCTTTTGGTCATGCTAACTTGTGCCCTAAAGGCACATGTTAAACAACCAAAAGTAGAAACAATCTCTTAAAATTTGTGCATTTAATTAATGAAAAAAATTAAATTCAAATGCATTAATTACAACAATTAACATTTCCCTATTTCGTTGATGACAAAAGCATATTCACATGGCTATATCTTATGACACTTAAGTCAGAAGCATAAGATTTAATCAAAAATTTCGTTGCTATGGTCCAAAACCAATTCAACACCAAAATTAAGTGCATTAGATCAGAGAACCATATCTTATACGACACCTTTCCAAATTTTAGTCAAAACTTACATGATATTTCAACTCTTAGAGTTCTTGGCTCATTATGTCTTGCCTCCTCGCTTTAGGGACACAAATAGAAACTGGGTTCAAGATCCCGAAAATGCATTTACTTAGGTTTCAAAGACGGTGGCAAAGGTCACATTTCATTCGATTTACATTCCAACGAAATTTTCCTATCTAGATATGTAATATTTTTTAGCATATATTTCCCTATCAATCCAGATTACCTGTCAATGGTATTGTTCTTCTGACGAGTGGGCTTTAGAGACATAAAAAAGAAGTATTCAAACTCATCGTATCTACAAGTACACCTGCAATATTGTTGCCTTTCCACGATTAAAATTAAGGTTTATAGTGCTTTTCACCCCTGTAATATATGTCATTTTTGGTTTTCGCCCCTATAAAATTCCCGGTTTGATTTGCATCCTTGCAAAAATTTTTTTTTTCGGAAAACACCCCTCTCCAATATGACTGCATATTTACTGACGTGGTACACTTGGTGGCATGCTGACTGTGCATATAAGCTTATATCGCATGCTGAATATATAATTAATTTTATTGAAGGGTACCATTGGCATTTCTACCTTTTCTTTTTAAAAAATTTATAATATAAATTCAATTATATTAATTTAGAAATAAAAAAAATTTGAAAATAAAAAAAATCAGGAAATTTTTTTTGAATTTAGGATGGTTTTTTATTACGAAAAATATTTTCCAAATTTTATATTTTTTGATATAAACATTAAGATTTTTTTTTAAAATATCAGAAAAAACTTTTATATTTATTTTTGAAATATTAAAAATTAGATAAAATCAGAAATATATTCGGATTTTTTCCAAATATTTATAAAATCAAAAAAATTTATTTTTTTCGTTCTAAAATTCAGAAAGAAAAAAAATTCAGTTTTTTTAAAAAAAATTTGAAAAATATTCAGATTTTTTTCTCGAAAATTTTAAAATAAAAAATTCAGTTTTTTGATTTAGAAAAATGAATTTAAAATAAAAAAAATGGATTTTTTTCTAATTTTTACGATATTTTTTATTTTCAAAAATATATTTTCAGATTTTTTAAATTTTTTTATTCTTAAATTAATATAAATGAATATATATTGGAAAATAAAAATGAACTTTTTAATTTTGAAAATTTCGTAAAAAGAATGATTTTTTTTCTAAAATTTTAATTTCAAAAAAGATTTGATAAAAATCTGGAATAAAATTTTCGGCAAAAAAATCTGACTTTTTTTTAAAATTTTGAATTTGTTTTTTTTCTAAATTTAACTCCAGAATCTTTTAAAAAAATTTAATTTCAAAAAAATCATGTCGTTTTTTCTGATATTTTAGATTTTTTAAATTTTTGAAAATTAATTTTCAGATATTTAAAAAATAAAATATGATGTGGACAATCACAAATAAATAAAAATTAAAAAAAAATCAAGTCAGCGCCACATATGCGCATTTGATGAGTTGGATGGAGGAGGGGTGTTTTCCGAAAAAAAGAAGTTTTAGAAGGATGCAAATCAAATCGAAAATTTTATAGAGACGAAAACCGAAAAGACTTATATTTCAGGGGTGAAAAGCGATATTAACCCTTAAAATTATATTAAGTATGAAAATAGGGTTTGTTTTTACATGAGTGGGATTTACTGTTAAAACTGAAAATAATAGGAGAGAGATAATATAGCCAGGATTTGAATTTGTTAACTAATCAGGTCATTCCTTAGTTGATTATATACTTTATAAATTCTAACTATGCTTCTACATATCTGGCATTGTACGTTTCCATGTTTGGAAAAACGATGTGAGATCCATTGTGTCTATTAACTTCTGATGTCTTGAACCCACTTATGTTGGTTTGGTGATATTGACTTGGGACCTGAGAGTGCACTCCTCGTCAAAGTCTCAGGTTCGATTCTCCAAGTGTCAATTTGGATGAGCTAATTTAGAAAGAAAAGAAAAACTTCCAATGCCTTGCTCATTTAATCGGTTTAATGACATTAAGACCATACAATCAAAATATTATTTTTGGATTACACATTGGAAAAAAATATTAAGAACGGATCCAATAAAACGAATCCCCCAAACTTGGGAATCGAGCTTGTGAAACCACTACCCTATGGCAGCAACAACATATCACACAACTAACCGAGAAGACACATTATAAGAACAAACACATTTTAAATTCATTTATTGAAGAAACATTTTAAATTCATTGAATATTTGATATATAACATAGACCAAATACATTAGTTATTTAATAAATTTAAAAATTGATTTTTGTTTATACTCAGAAGTGAACAAGGGAGTACCCCTCATTAATACTTTCAATTTTCTCTATTAAAAAAATACTTTCAATTTGTCTTGAAATATAAAAAAATAATATTAATTACATTTATACACAAATGATAATTTAATAATAATTACACACATTATAGACAATTTATTAGTTAACAACTTTATTAATACACTTGTCAAAAAAAAAAACTTTTATTAATACGCGGTTTTTTTGGTTAGATGTTTATGTATTCAGGAACGGACAGAGTATCAATTATGTCTATTATTGGCTACTGGTTTTATTTTATGTGTTCTTTGGTGGTGGCTTGACTCCATCTTGTTTCGGACTTTTTTGAGGTTTGATTCTCTTATCTGTTACTTCAATGAGTAGTTATATTTATCAATATATTTTGCATTTTAAAAAATATCGAACTCCATCGAAATCAGAAGAGAACTACCTAAGCCCCGGGTTTAATTTAATTTTAACCATGTCGTTCGATACACAGTAGGGGATGTATTGGATTAGAATTCTAAAAGATTTTAAAAGACTTTTTTATCATAAAAAAGTTTTGTGGTATTCAATCAAGATATTTTGCGACTTAAAAAAAGTCTGTGGTATTCAATCAAGATTCTTTGTCATTTAAAAAAAGTCTTGTGGTATTCAATCAAAACTTTTCATCATTTAAAAAATGTCTTCTGGTATTCAAAATCATTCAAATTTCGAAGGATTGTTTGATAAATTGGATTTTGTGGGATTTTCTAATGAAATTTTAACATGAAAACATGAGATTTCTTAGGATTGTTTTTCATGTTAAGATTTTACTCTCTCTCTCTTCCCCCCTCTCTCTATCTCTCTCAAAAATAAAGTAAAATAAATAAAAGAATTTGTATTGAGAATAGTGTAAAAGAAAGTGTCTTACAATTTTTTTTTCAATGTGTCTTTAAAATTTCATAAAATCTGTTAAAATCATTTGAAATCCTTTAAAATCTTATGAGTTAAATCCTTTGAAATCCAAATTGTAATCTCGATTGTCTTTTAAAATCATCAAAGTCATTAAAATCCAGCAAAATCTTTTAAAATTCTTAAGACTTTTTTAAACAAAAATTGTCCTTTAAAATTCTAATCCAATACACCCCCCTAAATGTATTTTTTTTTACCTAATAATGGTATTTGTATAATTATTTTGTTATAGTTTTTGAGACTATATTCTTTTTCCATCTTCTTATTGATAAAAAATAATAGAGAAAGAAAGTGAGTGAAAGAAAGTAAAAACACAATAACTGTATTTTTTAAGAAAAAGTTGTTCAAAAATTATTTCAAGATGGTTGTTCAAGTATCATTTCTCTTTGCATAATATTAATATAAATGAGGTTAATAATAGAACAATGATGGATTGATGGTGATCAATTTATCAGAATCTATATATATACCTCTATGCTCACTTGTCTAATCTAAAAACAAGGACACATTGATTTGTGCCTACACGTACAAGCTAAGTCATTATCCCTTCTTCAAGGACAATTTATCCTTAACCATTTCCATGATGACAAATACATAAAAACATACAGATTAGGTACAACTCATTGGACGTTTCAATTCTTCTATAGGAATGTACAGTGTCACTTGTGTCATTTTTTGGTTTTCATTTTTCTTTCGGGTTAAAACAGAGAACAAAGGAGAAATATCCATTTTAGTATGCATGCATGTCTCTATCTTGTTGTCTGTTTCATTTTCAAACAATAATAAAGGTAACCAACTTATTGCTATAGCATATATTCTCTCTACATTGCCATTTTCAGGATTCTTCGCAAAAGACAATGTGGTCCATCTCACTCTCTGACTTTTCTTATTTCTACTCTACTTTCATTTATGCTTACGGTGGATAAGAAAATTTTAATACATATAATAATCAATGGATTTTTGTTAAGATGAGCCTTAGAGGAGTTGTGAATGGTTTGATGAACATATTGTATTGGAGTAAATATGCAATTACCTCTCTAAAATTATAAGTTTCGTCAGTTATCCCTTTGAAATTAACAAAACTTCAATTACCCCATGAAATTGCACAACGTTAATCAATTTACCTCCTCCGTCAAATTTTTCTGTTAATCAACATGACGTTTTGCAAATACCCTCCCCCTGAAGTTTTGCACTTATGTGCAAAATGCCCCCCGAACTTGAAAAGTTATATTTTTTTTTTATGTCATTACTTTATCTTCTTATCTCTGGTTCAATAATTGTTTGTTGTATGAAATGTTTCAAGAAGCTGCCATGGAGCAGCTCGTGAGGCACTAAGATGCTTCTAAAGAAAATAGTAAATATAGCTTCTTAATATACACATGGTGCAATAACTGCATGATACAACATTAACTGTGATATGCTATAAGGCAAATATGTATTTTCATTTTCTTGGATATTCAACGTATATATATTTCCATCTATACAAATATGTATTTTTATTAATTTAAGAAATGACAAGAACTATGCTATTTGGTTTCCTCTACATGTGTCAAAACTAATGCAGAAGATTTTCATTCTGATTCTCAGCTGATTTTCATTTTGGTTCTCTGCACATGATTTTTCATGCATTATTAAGACCTTTTTGCGAATTTTTATTGTGAATTGCAAATGATTTTTCTTGCATTATTAGGACCTTTTTGCGAATTTTTAGTGCGAATTTTGGATTGTAATATTGTATAGTTAAATTATTAAAGTTAACGGTTAATTGTTTGCCTTTAATATCTTTTGAGAAAGATAAGGAAAAAATATATAAATTTTCAAGTTTGGGGGGCATTTTGCACATAAGTGCAAAAC